>Ga0172372_10000883_pt1 | contig 46443 bp, 37 predicted proteins | sample LakKiv5m_2_FD_114544 | JGI IMG/M metagenome (GOLD analysis project Ga0172372, IMG submission 114544) | Freshwater microbial communities from Kabuno Bay, South-Kivu, Congo - kab_092012_9.5m | ecosystem: Environmental > Aquatic > Freshwater > Lake | place: Democratic Republic of the Congo...
AATAATGATATTGGATGTACATTCCAGAACGGAATCTTTGGCTACGGAACATCGGTACAGATTGCTGGATAAACTTTTTGGCAACAATTAAAATCCTTTATTCATGAGGCTTTCTTAATAATGTTATTTTCTATTCACTTGTTTTATGTTGAAAAACATTCAAATTGACTTTCGTTCCATTTATTAAAAGGTAAATAATATGTTTTTCCTGAACTTAGAACCATTCCCTCTTGTTATTTTTATAAAAATCAATTATGAACTGGGAAACGGTTATGCTGAATGCAAGTAAAAAACGGGAAGCAGGTAGTTTAAAAGTAGTAAAAACAGAGGAGGAATGGAAACAGGTTTTACCCCCTGAGGTTTTTCATATTACCAGAAAAAAAGGAACTGAAAGACCTTTCTCTAATCAGATGTGTAGTGCGTTTGAACCTGGGGTTTATGAATGTGCGTGTTGTGGTACAGCTTTGTTTGATGCCAATGAAAAATTTGAAAGTGGCACCGGATGGCCATCTTTTACCATGCCTGTGAATGAAAACGCCATCATTTGTTACGAAGATCTTAGTTTCGGCCAACATCGTATTGAAGTGTGTTGCCAATCTTGCGATGCACACCTGGGGCATGTTTTTCCTGACGGACCAAAACCATACAGGTTGAGATTTTGCATCAATGCTTTAGCTCTTAAAAAGGTCGTAGTTAAATAAAAATATATTTTAATGAAATAAGACGTACATTTGCGCCTTAATCAAAAATAATACATGAATTCATTTTCTGACCTGGGTCTTTCACCACAACTACTTGTCTCAATTGAAGGACTTGGTTTTAAACAACCAACCTTAATCCAGGAAAAAGTTATTCCTTTTCTACTTAACGGAAAAGAAGATTTAGTCGCACTGGCACAAACCGGTACAGGAAAAACAGCCGCTTTTGGGCTTCCATTAATTGATTTGGTGGATGCAGGTCAATGTTGTGTTCAAGGACTTATTTTAGCCCCAACCAGAGAGCTTTGTTTACAAATAACCGGTGATTTAAATCGCTTTTTAGGTGAGGAACCTCATCTGAATATAGTCGCTGTTTATGGCGGTGCGAGTATTCAGGAACAAGTTAGAGCGCTCAAAAGAAATGCACATATCGTGGTAGCTACCCCGGGCAGATTGGTAGATTTATTGGATAGAAGGGCAATTAATCTTGATGATATAAAGATTTTAGTACTTGATGAAGCGGATGAAATGTTGAATATGGGTTTTCAGGAAGATCTTGATGCCATTATTTCAAATTGCAGCGCTTCAAGGAATACCTGGTTGTTTTCAGCCACTATGCCAAATTCAGTTCGGAATCTTGCCAGAAATTATATGGTTAAGCCAGTTGAAATCTCAGCAGGTGAAAAAAATTCAGGTAATGTAAATATCGAGCACAGGTACTGTATAGTGCAGGAAAAAGACAAATATGCTGCGCTGAAAAGATTACTTGATTATAATCCAGCGATTTATGCTTTGATTTTTTGTAGAACCAGAATGGATACCCAGGAAGTTGCTGATAATTTGATGAAAGATGGCTACACTTCCGGTGCACTTCACGGAGATATGGATCAAAAACAGCGTGAGAAAATAATGGATAAATTCCGAAACAGGGCATTGCGTATCCTGGTTGCTACCGATGTTGCTGCAAGAGGTCTTGATGTTAGTGGCCTTACTCACGTGATTCACATGAACATACCTGATGAGCTTCCTTTTTATACCCATAGAAGTGGCAGAACAGGCAGAGCTGGTGAAAAAGGTGTGTCTATCGCATTGGTTACCAATAGAGACGCCTATAAAATCAGAAATATAGAGAGCCTTTCCAAGATTCATTTTCGTCCTTTTCCCGTACCCAGCGGACAGGAAGTTTGTCAACAGCAGTTATTAGAACTATTAAGAAGAGTTAAAGAAGTAGAACTCAACGATGAGGAATTAGATACTTTTCTCCCGGATGTTTTGCATTTCCTGAAAGATTTGTCCAGAGAGGATTTAATTAAAAGATTTGCCTCTTTAGAGTTTAACAGGTTTTTGGAGTACTATCGAAATGCACCAGATTTAAATCCGGTTTCAAGGGAGAACAGGGATAGAGGCAGGAAACAAACAAGTAGTTACGGAAACAATCCAACACCTGCTGCCTCCTCCTCAACAGTCAGGAACAGTAATGTGCCAATGTCCAGCTTTGTTCTTAACCTGGGAACTAAAGATAATCTGGATAAAGGAGGACTACTGAGAATTATTTGTGAAGCCGGAGGTATTCACAAAAGTAAAGTAGGGCGAATTGTAACCGGAAATGTAACTTCCACTTTAGAATTGCCAATGGAAACATTCCTTTCGATTCAAAAAAAGATTGCCAAAACGCGATTCAGGGGAAGACCGCTTGTACTGGAACAGGCCAGAGCAAAACAAGGTGGAGAGGAGTTTGTCAAAAAATTCGCAACAACTGAGGAAAAGCCTGAAAAGAAAAAAAAACTTCGGGATAGAATGACAATTGTTCAGGATTTATAAATGAGCTGTAATTAATATCCTAAAATTTTACCTACCTCGCTCTTATAACTTCTGCCAATAGGTAATTCCTGTCCGTTAATTTCAATATGACTGGGTGTAAAAGCATCTATTTTTGAGGCAGAAACTAAAAATGAACGATGTATTCTAATAAAGTTATTTTCCATAAGTTTTTGTTCCAGAAAGCTGATTTTTTGCTTGGTAACCACTCTTTTGTCAGATAAATGAATGATTACATAGTCTTTAAGACTTTCAATATAGATGATGTCTCTCAGATTAATTTTTATCATTTTTTTATCTGACTTTACAATTAAAGTATCCGTCGAAATATAAGGTTCATAATCCTCATTGCCAGTAATATTTCCGGTATGTTGTGTTGAACTATTGATTTGTCCAAATGCTTTACTTAAAGCTTTCAGGAAACGTCCAAATGGAATTGGCTTTAACAGGTAATCTACGGCATCCAGATCAAAAGCTTCAAGAGCATAATCTCTGTATGCAGTTGTGAAAATAACTTTGGGTGGATTTTGTATGGTTTTTAAAAAATCGATACCGTTTAATTTGGGCATCTGAATATCCAGAAATATCAGATCAATGGTTTGATTTCTTAAAACTTCAAAAGCTTTAAGTGCATTTTCGCACCTTGCTGTCAGTTCAAGTCCATCTACTCTTTGAATATAGGATTCCAATACATCCAAAGCCAATGGTTCATCATCAACCAAAACACATTTAATCTTATTCATTTTTGGAAATAAGTAATATCTTTAAGACAATAGTAAAGGAATCCTCTTCTTTGAAGACTTCCAGCTCATAACCTTCAGAACCGTAAATCAGGTCAAGTCTCCTTTTAACATTTTTAAGTCCTATACCTTTGGTGTAATCTGGCTCCAAATCGCCCTCTGAATTAATGCAGCTATTTTCCACTCTGAAAATTAATTGATGCTCCTTTATTTTAAGGTCAATAAAAATAAATGAATTTTCGGTATGCTGGCTAACGCCATGTTTAAAGGCATTTTCAATAAAAGGCAGCATAAGCAGGGGAGGGATTTTGTGCATTTTTATCGGACCGGTTATATTGAAATCCACATACAGCCGGTCGCCATATCTTAATTTTTCCAGGGTTATTAAATTCTGCATTTGTTCAATCTCTTTTTCCAGGGAAATTTGACTAACATTACAATCGTAAAGCATATAGTCAAGAAAATGAGATAGTTTTAAAACTACTTCTGACGATTGATTTGATTTTTGTAAGGTCAGAGCGTACAAGGAATTAAGGGTATTAAATAAAAAATGAGGATGTATCTGAGACTTTAAAAATTTTAATTCTGCATCTAATTTCTCCCTGGATAATTCCCTGGCTATTTTTTCATTTTGATAATTTCTTTTAATCAGTTTTATGGCTGCTGCTGCAAATACAATAGTATAAACATTGGTGGTTCTTTGTAAAGCTTTACTGAAACTTGTTAAAGGAAAAGTTTGATAATCATAGTTGGGTAAATAAACAGGGACATAAAAAAGATGTAATAAAATTCTATCCAAATAACCAAAACCAATGGCTGTTAATATGAATATAAATGCAAAAGTGATATATTTTTCTTTATCTAAAAATCCGGGAATTAACCAGTAAAGGGTAAAATAGGTGGCAAACATTCGAACTGGCAATGTAACAAATACTTCAACAAAACTTTGAATGTAATTATCCCTGAAACTAGCAAAAGCTATAGTAAAATAGCCCAGATAAATGAGCCAAAAGACGAAGTGTGCTATTATCCTGTTTTTTGGATAAAGCAATTTATCAAACCTGATAATGGACATTGCCGCCATCCCCTTTTTATTAGTTAGACGCTAAAGATATGATAAAGGTGAAACAAAACAAGTTAAGCCCTTAGATTCTGTTAATTTTTATCCTTTTTTACCAAAAATGAAGATAAATTGCATTTGTCCTGTTTTTTCATCTTAATAGCATCGTAAAACCCATGTTTGGCATAATATTATTTTCTTCATCGCAATGGAATGTAACTTTGAAATAGTTAAAACACCATCCATAAGTTTTTTTTAATAGCAACTAATCTTAATTATGCCACTGGGAAACCGGTGGCATTTTTTATCCTAAGGCAACATCTAAAGTCATCATTAATGCAAATCCAGCAATAGTTGCCAGGGTAGCTAAGTCTGTATTACCTGCTAAATGGGACTCTGGAATTAATTCTTCTACAACGACATAAATCATGGCGCCGGCTGCAAATGAAAGGGCATAGGGAAGTAAAGGCTGAATTAATATGACAGCAGTTGCTCCTAAAACGCCGGCTAATGGTTCCACCACGCCGGATAATTGTCCAAAAAAGAAGGCTTTTCTCCTGCTCATTCCCTCTCTTCTTAATGGCACAGACACTGCGGTACCTTCCGGAAAGTTTTGTAAACCGATACCAATGGTTAATGCAACTGCTGCGCCTATGCTTGCGGTATCAAATCCCTGAGCCGCGGCTCCAAATGCAACCCCGACAGCCAATCCTTCCGGAATATTATGGATGGTAATGGCAGATACCAATAATATGCTTCTTTTCCAGGATGAAGGAACGCCCTCCGCTTTATGCATATCAAAACCAGGATGAAGATGGGGTAAATACCTGTCAACAAGCCAAAGAAACAAACCACCTCCTGTAAAACCAATTAAAGCAGGAATCCAAGAGGCTGTTTTTCCTGCTTTTTCTGTCATTTCTATGGCTGGTGCAAGCAACGACCAATAACTTGCGGCAATCATTACACCTGCTGCAAATCCGAGCATTGCATCCAGGATTTTCTGATTCATTTTTTTAAAAAAGAAAACAAGAGATGCACCCATAGCCGTTATTCCCCATGTAAATAATGTAGCAAAAAAAGCCAGCAATATGGGATTTATTCCTTTTAACGATTCAATAAAATGATTCATTTACGGTAAATTTAAGTTAAGGTTTCTTTAACGATTTCTCTGGAACCTGAAATGGTTGGTATTATCTTTGAAAAAGCTATATGTTCCTCTTGAAATCGTCTGTAAATAGCTTCATAAAGATCACATTTTAATTCAAATCCTTTGGCACTATTTTCAGTCCATATCCAGGCTCTGATATTTATGCCAACGGGATTGATCTGAACAATTTTTACTTTCACTGTCGTAAGGTTCTCTTCGGTTTCTTCCTTCGATCGGTTATCCAGAGTTAAAGGATGATTTACAGCCACTTGCTCCAGTATTTCTTTCGCTCTTTCTATATCCGTATCATGTTCTAATTGTATTTCAACCCAATTGCATATTCTATCGTCTTCGAAGTCAGAATTAATGATTATTTCATTTCCCATCAAGGTATTGGGTACAATGATTCTCCTGTTTTCAAAATCCCGGATTACCGTGTGTCTAAGGGTTATATCTTCTACTATGCCATTCAGATGTTCTCTTATTCTTAACCTGTCATTTACTCTGAATGGTTTAAAAATCACAATAAATATGCCACTGATGATATTACTCAACGTTTGTTGTGAGGCAAAGCCGACAGCAACGGCCAGGATTCCTGCACCGGCTAGTATTGAATTGGCTACAGTACGCATACTTGGTACGGAATAGATTGCCAGCGAAATACCAATGATGTAGATAAGCGCCGTTAAAAAATGCCTCAGAAACTGGTAGTTCGTCGGGTCATTTTGTATGATTACTGTTGATTTAAGGATGAATCGGCTAAATACTTTGCTGAAGGTATAAGCTAATATAAAAGTACCCAAAAGAATACCAATGAATTCAGCGTAATCTGATAATTTGTACTGATAAAAATGATTAAGCCAGTTTAACATGTTTTTTCTTTTTATTATCTAACAACAATTCAACGGAAAATGGTTTTATATGTCCATAAAAAGTTGGGATGAATTATAAAATTGAGCCTAAATTCAGGAAAATATATAGAATTAAGAGGGTCTTTTACTTTACAATTGGTTTCCTGTTCTCATTCTATAAATTGAAATACCTTTCTATTCTATTGGGTAAATCTTATTATGAGAGAAGTGTATCGCTTTTATTGATAAAAAGAGGTGCCCAACTTAAATTATTATTTTCCGATTTAGAGGGGCTTTTTATTAAGGCAGGTCAATTTCTCTCAATTGCAGGTTTTTTTCTTCCTGAGGTTTTTAGAAATCAGCTGGAAGGTTTGCAGGATGCTGCATCCAAAAAAGATTTTTCTGAAATTGAAAAATCGCTTTTTCATCACTTTAATGCTCCCGTGGCGTCTATTTTTAAAAATATTGAAAAAGAACCATTGGCTGTTGCTTCGATAGGTCAGGTTCATAAAGCCTGTTTGTTGGACGGTACTCCTGTGGTTCTTAAAATCCAACATGCACATATAGAGAAAATCGCGGTTATTGATTTAGCAATTATTAAAAGAATCATCCTGTTGACAGGCAGATTTTTTAAGATAGACGGATTGGATTATGTATATAAACAAATTGAGGAACTTATTTTACAGGAGATTGATTTTGAAAAGGAGGCTGCTTCTTTAACATCCATTTCAACTTCTCTGTCGGATGAACCTTATTGGGCTTTTCCAACAATTTATCCTTCCCTTTCCGGAAAAAAGGTATTGGTGATGAGTTGGATTGAAGGCAGGAAAATTACAGATAAAGAAAATTATAAAAAAGATGCTATGAATGCTGCCCCAATAACGGAAAGGTTATGGAATGGTTTCTGCAGGATGATTTTTACCAATGGATTTTATCATGCTGATCCACATCCAGGGAATATTCTGCTGGATAAAAACGGGCAAATCTGTTTACTTGATTTTGGTGCTGTCAGTTCAATTTCTCCTTTATTTAAAAGGGAAATTCCCAGCTTAATTATAGCTTTTACAACACTGGATATTCAAAAATTAACAAAGAAACTTATTCTGCTGGGTTTTATTAAAGATTCACCATCTGCTGAAAATCTGGCTGTTAATCTGGCCAGTGCTTTCAATCAGTTTCTGGAAAATGATTTAGACCAGCTTTTTAATCCTCAGGGCGCTTTAAATTCCTCTTTCTGGAAAAACCCAGTCAGTCATATAATGTTAAACACAAGCCTGAAAGATCTATCAAGTTCTTTTAGGATTCCCAAAGATTACATACTGCTGGGAAGAACCTTTTCTTTACTATTAGGCATTTCTTTAGTTTTACGTCCGGGAGAAAATCCCATAAATTATTTGAATCCGATTTTTAAAACATACGTTAATGAAAACAGTAATATCAGCACATGGCTAAAAGAGGCTGGAAATTTTGGTAAGGATATTATTAGTCTTCCAAAATTAGCTAAGGAAACAATATTACAGTTTCAAACTGGTCAGAGTAGCTTAAGAACTCCAGATATCTGGAGAAGCGCTCAGCTTTTATATGTGCTAGGGCAGCAATTTGCTTTGCTTATGGTTACAGGCAGTTTATTATTTTTCACTTTTTATGATAATAAGCTTGCGTCTGATTTTTCACAATTGGATTGCGTTTTCCTTTTTTCTTCCTTTATATCTTTTACCTTTTTAATAAGAAAAATCAAATCAGGAGATAAAATAATACAAAAATGAAAGGATCAGGTTAATAATTGAAGACTTTCATTTATTGTTGTCGGTTTTATTTTATGGTGGGAAGCAGAAAATATGGCTTTACCATGATGCACCAGGATTATTTGCGGGGATTGATGATGTACGTCAAAGGCCGTGGCAATTTCATTTGAAACAGTTCTGAAATTTAATAAATCCAGGTAATAAAAATGAAATAATTTATCCCCATTTTTCGTGCCAATTTCAAGATTTTCCTTTGCCTGTGCACTTATCCCGCAGGTAACAGAATGTTTGAAAATAAAAACAGGACTGGTATATGAAAGGGATACTATGGTGTCTATTTGCTTCACTTCCGTTAAATTTGTCCAGTTTTCACTCATGATTTTTTCTTTTTTTAACAATTCTTATTTTGTAAAGGTTTAACACTGCCGTTTTAAATATGAAAACAAATGCCATGAGATTGCTGGATCAGCATAAAATAAGTTATGAAATTTTTTATTACAGGATATCAAAGGAGGATTCAGATGCCACTCAAATTGCGGTTCAACTTGGAATTCCTGTTAATTTATTATATAAAACCTTGGTTTGTATTGACTTAAACAGCCATATTTGTATTGCTGTTTTACCATCAAACGAACAATTGTCAACAAAAAAACTTGAAAAAATAACCCAAAGTAAAGAACTTGTATTATTGCCCGTTGAAGCACTACCAGTTAAAACAGGTTATATCAGAGGCGGATGCTCACCACTGGCAATGAAAAAAAGTTATCCAACCTATTTTCATTCTTCCATACCAGAAGAGGAAGCTATATGGGTTAATGCCGGAAAAAAAGGAATATTGTTAAAATTAAAACTAAAAAATTTGTTGCAACTGACGGGGGGTAAACTCGCCGATATTATTCGTTAAAAAAGCCTTTTTCAGGGGGCTTGTTTTCTTGGTCTCATTAATCCTTCCTGAGCTACAGAGGCAACTAATTTACCATCTCTGGTAAAAATATTACCTCTGGTAAATCCTCTTGAATTGGAAGCACTTGGACTGTCAATGGCATAAAGTAACCAATCGTCCATTCTAAAAGGTCTGTGAAACCACATTGCATGATCCAGGCTTGCCAGTTGTAATTTGGGAATACTTCCCTCTTTTCCGTGGGGTAAAAGCGCTGAAGTAAGTAAGTTGTAGTCAGAGGCATAGGCTAAAACCAATTGATGCAAATTTGCATTTTCCGGCATTTCTCCAATAGATTTCATCCAGATATGTCTGAAAGGTTCTCTTTTCTCAGGAACTGCAGGATTATATAATTCTACAGGTCTGAATTCAATGGGCCTGTCCAGATTTAAGAAATCATACATATTTTGTGGCAGGAACTCACCAAAATGCTTTGCCAGGTCTTTCCAGCTTACCAATTGTTCCGGAGATTGAACTTCGGGCATAGTAATTTGATGATCAAAGCCATTTTCGTCAGATTGGAAGGACGCGGACATTAAAAATATTTCCCTTCCCTGCTGGATCGCTTTTACTCTTCTTGTGGTAAAACTACCGCCATCTCTAATTCTATCTACTTGAAATATAATTGGAATATCTAAGTTTCCGGGCAGTATAAAATAGGAGTGAAGGGAATGTACTTGCCTGTTTGACGGAACTGTATTAATTGCCGCACTCAATGATTGAGCAAGTACCTGTCCTCCGAAAACATTGGTACTTCCAACCGTTTTGGAATGACCTCTAAACAAATTTTCCTCAATTTGCTCTAATTTCAGTAAATCAAGTAATTCACTTACTTCTTTCATGATAAAAAGGATAAAATTTGTTTAACTTTTGAACTCAGTATCGCAAAATCTTCCTCTGTTTTAAGGGATCCTGCAAATAACTGAGAACCCATTCCCAGGTAATCTGCTCCAGCGCTTAGCCAGGATTGAATACTCTCCTGGGTTGGTTCAACACCTCCTGTAACCATTACTTTTACTCGAGGCAATGGCGCTTTGATAGCTTTAACAAAACCAGGTCCTAAAACATTTCCAGGAAATAATTTGACTACCGTTGCTCCCGCTTCTTTGGCATTCCATATTTCATTTAGTGTTGCCGCTGCGGGTAACCAGGGAATTTGATGTTTCTTGCATACCTCTCCTACTTCTGACGAGGTTATAGGCTGTACGATAAAGTCTGTACCCATATTTATATAATCCAATGCATCTGTGGCATTAAAAATAGTGCCTATTCCAAGGGCCATTTCAGGACAAAATGAATCAACGAATGTCCTTAATGCTGAGAATACAGCGGGTGCCTCAACGCCTCTGTTGGTAAATTCAAAAACCCTCATTCCTCCATCGTAACACGCTTTTACAATTTTCTGAGAATATGTAATATCAGGATTAAAGAAAACGGGAGCAATTTTAGTTTGTTCCAGTAAAAAAAGGACTTGTGCTGAATTCATTGAAGCCATTTGTTTTGATTTATTACTTTTTGCCGCAAAATAGGCATTTTAATATATATTGTAAACAATAAATTGCTAATTTGCATTCAATTTACTCATTTACTTTATGATATGTTTTAAATGTATCCCCATGAAAATTAATGTTTTTCTTTTTTCAGGACTTTTATCATTATTCTTGAATTCTTGTGCTGTGATGACATCAATGGGTTTAAATAATAAAGCTTCCTGGGACAATCCAAAACCAGCTGTGCCTGTGGAAGAAACAGCATGGAAAAAAGCCCAGACTTTGAATACAGAGGAGGCATATTTAGACTATTTAGGCCAATTTCCTTATGGAAAATTTAAATATGATGCAAGACTTCAATTGCAATTAATGGACACAGAAACAGCATGGGAGAAAGCCAGACTTGCAAATACAGAAGAAGGATACAAAATATTTATGAGAGATTATGCCGGTTCAAAATATAATGCTCAAGCCTTTGCCAATATCACTAAAATCAGACAGGAAGAAACATGGAACCGAACTAAAGCTATTAATACTGCGGAGGCTTATAATGACTTTATCATGCGTTTTCCACTTTCTGTTTATATTCAGGATGCAAAAACAAAATATACGTCTATTCAAAGTGAATCGGAATGGAATAGAATAAAAAATTTTAGTAATATCAGCATTTTCGAGAATTATTTGAAAAATTTTCCAAATAGTGCTTTTAAAGATCAGGCGATGGCTAAAATTCAAATCTTGAATAATCCGGTTTCAGTCGCTTCATCACCTGATAATTTGCCTGTATTAGCTGCTAATAATACAAGTTCAAAACCTAAAAATGTGCGTACCGCCATTTCTGAACCTAAAAAAACTGAAAAAGTGGTAAAGCAGGATGTAGGTGCAGAAAGATGGTTTGAATTGAGTGCTCAGAACACGCCAGAGGCATACCAGACTTTTTTGGCAGAATTTCCAAGGCATAAATTTTCATCTTTAGCAAAAAAAGAGTTGGCTGTCCTGGATGAACAGGCCTGGATGAGAACAAAAACATCTAATACAAAAGAGGCTTACGAAAATTACCAACAGGTTTTTCCAACGGGAAGATATGTTAAAGAGGCTAAGAAAAAGAGCATAGATCAGGAGGTTGCCACTATCCTTGCCGGTGATTATCAGTCCCTGCCTGCAATGAATAAAAGCGAGTCTTTACCAGGCTCAAAATTAAATGAAATTACTATTAAAAATATAACAGGATTTACACTGGTTATTTTATATAGTGGTCCGGTAAGTGAAAAAGTTGAGGTTAAGGATGGAAATACTTATATGGTAAAACTTCCAAATGGCCAGTATAATATCACGGCTACGCTAAACTCAGATGTAATAGGCAGCTTTGTGGGAAAAGAGACGTTGACCGGGGGAAAATATGAAACCAGATTTTTTCTGGGATATTAATTTATTTATTCTACTGATCTTTTGCTAATTAACCTTTGCTTGGCAAAGTAGGTGTCGTCTTCCGCCTGATCGCCGTCCCAGTCCATCAGACTGGTCATTAGAATTTGTCCATTTTCAATGGTAATTTTATATTCAAGCGTCTGATCAGATTGTGTCAGCGTTAGTGTATCCCCATTTAATTTCCAGATGCCATAATATTCACTAATCAGAGAATTATCTCTGCCTCTGAAGGTTTGATGATACTTTTGGTCTTTATCAAAATACATCCTGAAAGGTTTAACCTGAAACTGGTTCTCCCAGGTTTCTTCTCTTGCTTCAAATAAGGAATCTTTTCCAGCCGTTTGATAAGAATCAATATTTACACTCATATAGGTTATCTGCCAGGTGCCTGGCATTTGTTCAGTTAAAGCTTGTGAGGTTTGCTTTTTCTTTTCTTCGGCACTTGGTCCACAGCTCAATAAGGTTAATAACATTAGGATATTAAAGGAGTTTACAATTAATTTCATCAGATTTGTCCGTTTTGATGCAAAAATACTAATTATGTTGAAAAAGGGTTAAAAACAATTTTTTGAATTTTAAAAACCCCTCAAAACATTTTCCTGCAACTTTTGGTTATTAAATTTTCAAAATCATTACGTTGAATATTACCAGAAGTTTTCTCAATTGTGGTAGCTGGAATCTTGTAGAGTTGCATAAATCAATTTTTTGTACCTCTGAGAGTCAGTTGAATTCTCACCGTTTTTCTTTATTTGAAAATCTAAGTGAATTGGCTTCCAAATGGTCTATGATAGATGCCAATAAACAGGTAAATCCATGGTTATCTTATGATTTCCAGCAAAATATGAAAACCTCAATGCCAGAAAATATCAAAGTGGTGTATGGTTGTTATACGTTGGATAATGAATTGAAGGGCTATTTCCCTATTTATTTTTATAATTTTTCTTTAGAAAAAAGCCTTAAGGAGAAAAATCTTTTCAAAAAAATCCTGGGTAAACTCATTAATGCAAAAATTTTGTTAATGGGTCAGGTTTTTTCTACAGGCAGTAATTATCCATTTTATGAACATTTAGGTGACAGGCAATTTCAAAAAAATCTTCATAAATTTTTGCAAAAAGTAGCCTCAGTTCATAATGCAAAAGCGATTCTCTGGAAAGATTTTTTTACCAGTTGTTCCGCTCTTGATCATCATGGTTATTTCCCATTTAAGTATCAGCCTGCCATGATAATGAAAATGAATGCCATGTGGAAAACGATGCAGGATTATGAACAATCGCTGACTTCTAAATATAGAATCAGATTATTCAGGGCAAGAAATAAAATGAAAGAAATTAACTGGCGAACCTTGAATAAGGAAGAAATTTTAATAGCTCAGTTTGATTTGTACCAGATGTATAAAGGTGTTTTATCTGAAGCTACTTTCAATATGTCAATTTTTCCTGAATCGTTTTTTTTAGGTATGAAAGAGGCTTTCAAGGACAAGTATAACATAACTGCCGGTTATCTTAACGGGAAAATGATATGTTTTTACTCTACCTTAACGAACGGAAATATACTGGAGGCAAATCTGGCAGGTTTCGAAGAAGATACAAATCTTAAAATGCAATTATACCTGAATATGTTATTTTTGATGGTAGAGGATGCGATCAGGTTGAACGTTGATACCTTAAATTTTTACCGAACTGCCATGGAAATTAAAAGTTCAGTAGGTGCGAAAGGAATTGACACTATCGTTTATATAAAACCAACCTCAAAATGGATGGCTCCGTTATTTCCGATTTTAATACCCTGGTTTTCACCAAATAATCCAGACTGGCAGGCTCGTTCTCCGTTCAAAGCTAACCTTTCATGAATCTTTTTTTTCCTAATCTTTCGTTTTGGAGCTGGCTTGGTTTATTTAGTTCTGCCTTTTTTATAGGTATGGCAAAAGGAGGAATTAAGGGCACTGGTTTACTGGTCATTCCTGTAATGGCAATTCTTTTTGGAGGTAAAGTTTCATCAGGTATCGTTTTGCCAATGCTTTTGTTTGCTGATCTTTTTGCAGTCAGACATTATCGGGGACATACGGATTGGGGTACATTTTGGAAATTAATTCCTATGTCTTTTTTTGGTATTTTAATAGGACATTATCTGGGTATGTATGTTTCAGATAACCTTTTTAAACTTTGGATGGCAGGCATTGTATTTGGTAGTTTGCTGTTAATGATTCTTCAAACAAAAGGTTTTGTCAATGAAAAAATGATTCAACATCCTGTTTTTGCCTCTGTCATTGGTTTGTTGGGAGGCTTCAGTACTATGATAGGAAATGCAGCGGGTCCGGTAATGTCTGTATATTTATTAGGATTAAAATTACCTAAGTTAATGTTTATTGGAACAAGTGCATGGTTTTACCTTTCTGTCAATATCATGAAATTACCTTTTCATATTTTTTCCTGGAAAACAATTCATTTCGAAAGTTTAATTTTAAATCTTTACGGTATTCCATTTTTACTTTTAGGTTTTTTTTCAGGTGCCTGGATTATTAATCATCTGGAAGAGAAATCGTTTAGAAATTTAGTCGTCTGGATGACTTTTCTAGCTGCAATCAGATTATTACTTGATATCCGGTTTTAAACCTGCTGCTGTTCCACTCCAATCAGGATCTGCAGCGGCATGCCATTTTCCTGAAATAGGATCAAAATGTAACGCATGAACCCTGCCCATTTGTCCTGGTATTTGAATTTCCTCCATTGGTAACTTCAACTTTTTCAACTTTTCAACAGTTTCAGTATTCAACCAGATATTTCCAGGATGGTTTTCAACCAGTAATTTATCTGGTAATTGATAGATTCTTGCTGCTTCTACGGCTTTGTCAATGGATAAATGCTGGTCAATAAACCTGCTGATTACCTGAACAACAGCAGGTACAATTCTTGCGCCTCCGGCAGCCCCCAAAGCCAGTATTGGTTTTCCATCCTTTAACACTAAAACAGGGGATATATGAGATGAAGCCCTTTCCAGTGGCTCCATGTTACCCAGGTATGGTCCCATCGTTGTAGCAAATAAAAACCCATGTTTTTCTGTAGCTACTTTTGAACCGAGCAGTGGACCTAAAGATTGAGTAACGGATACTACATTACCGAATTTATCAGAAGTAACGAAATGAGTTGTATGACCATCTTTGTGACTGTTTGTATCATATTTCATGGAAGCTGGCAAAGGGTTCAGCCAGCGTTCATTTGCAAAAGCTAAACTGGCAATTAAATCCTCTTCCTTGTTCAGCCGTTGTCTATCCTCATAAGCTTTATGATGCGCAGCAGCATTGGTCAGGACCCAGGTTGTTTCATCTTTATCTGAAAGGTCAGTTTTCTCAAGTAAATGAAGCATTTCAATGACTATAGCCCCATAACAAGGTAAACCCATGGCAAAAATATCAAATCCCCTGTAGGTACCTTTTAATATTTTGGCATCCTGGGCATTATATTGTTTTAAATCAGATTCTTGTAAAAAACCACCTCCTGAGATAATTTCCTGTGAAATATCCCTGGCTATTTTTCCATAATAAAAATCTTTTCCTTCGTCCTTAGAGATGGATTTCAACGTTTTTGCCAGTTGAGGCTGTCTGAATAAGGCATTTGCTTTGTATGTTGAATCGTTGATCAAAAAATATTTTTTTGATCCTGAATATGGTAATAAGGCATTTCTTACCATAGCTTGTCTGGAAGCTTCGTCAGGCAGAAGTAAAAATCCCTTTTTTGCCAGGTTTATTGCTGGTAAAAGAACCTCATCAAGAGGAAGCACTCCTTTTTCTTTATGCAGTTTTAATATGCCCTTCACCATACCCGGAATTCCAATGGTTTTAAATCCATCTTCTGCTTTTGTTGCATCTGGCTTATATTGCCGGGGGACTTGTGTGGTAGCATCTATACCTTTTGTCCCTTTATCCTTTGTGAAATAAATAGCTTGTAGTCTTCCTCCAAGTCCACTCATACTTGGTTCTGCAACAGCTAAAACAAAGGATATGGCAGTTGCAGCGTCAAAAGCATTTCCACCTTTTTCAAGCATTAGCAGTCCTGCACTTGTTGCTAATGGATGAGCAGTTGCAATAACTCCATTAGAAGAGTTTGCCTCTTTTTGTGACCATAAAAGAGAAATAATTAAAAAAGTGAATAGAAAGGATAAGCTTGTTTTTTTCATTATGGTAAAAATTTATAAATAGAAAAGCAAAATAGGGATTAAAAGTTACCTTACCCATTTTCCACCCATTATTTCACTATGCAAATGATTTACACCTAAACTTTTTAAAATATCAGAAATTCTGTTTTTATGGGTATCCGATATAAAAATTTGACCTTTAAAATCATTAATTAAATGATTAACAAGGGATTGAACTCTTAAAGGATCAAGTTTATCAAATATATCGTCTAGTAATAAAATAGGATTAATTCCCAGGGCATTTTTTAAATAAATGAACTGAGCTAATTTTAGTGAAAGTAGAAATGATTTTCGCTGACCTTGAGATGCAATTTTTTTTATCGGGCAATTATCCAGGGTAAATAATAAATCGTCCTTATGAATACCTGCTGTGGTTCGTTGAAGGAATAAATCCTTTTTTCTGCTATCCTTTAGTAAAGTTGTAATTACCTCGTTTGAAAGCATGGAGAAATAGGCAATATTAGCTATTTCATTTTCACCAGAAATATGAGTGTAAATGTTATGGAAAACGGGTATGAACTGTTCTAAAAACTGAACTCTGGCTTGGTAAATGTAGTGAGCGGGTTCTACTAATTGTTCATCATAAATATCTAAGAGAACCTGATCACCATTTTTTTCATTAGTCATTTGCTTCAAAAAAGTATTGCGCTGAAATAGGATTCTATTATACAGCATTAAGTTTGTCAAATAGACAGAATCTGTCTGTGCCAGCGTATTATCAACAAATTTCCTTCTTAATTCACTGCCTTCCATAATCATTGATATGTCATCTGGTGCTATGAATACAATAGGTAAATAACCTATATGGGAAGACATTTTTGAAACAGGTTGAGCATTCACTTCAAATATCTTAGGCTTGTTCAACTGGACCTTTGCTACAATTTTATCCTGATTATCTGACCTTTGATAATGGCCTTCCAGTCGAAAAAAATCGGTGTTGAATCTGGTAACAATGGAATCATTGCTATGAATATAACTTTTCGTCATACTTAAATAGTAGATGGCATCGAGTAAATTTGTCTTTCCCATGCCGTTAAGGCCTGTAAAACAATTTATTACAGGATGAAAATTAAACTCTTCCCATTCATAATTTTTATAATTTGTTAATATTAAGCGAGTTAACCGCATATCAAATAAAGGGTTTAAAACTTTCTGAAAAACAAATTAACTTCGGATTTAATAAATTTGGTGCATTCAATTCATATCTTCTACAATAATAGCTTATATTTGTCATGATTTTTAAAAATCGGGATTTAATAAAAAAAAGAGGGTATGAACACCGTCGTAGACAAAAAAAAGACAAGTAAAGGGAATGTAAAATCAGAAGGTCATCCAAAGGAAAGGTATCTTTTCTGGTTTGAACTTATGTTGAGGATCCGAAGATTTGAGGAAAAAGCCTTAATGATGTATGGCCAGCAAAAAATTCGTGGTTTTTGTCACGTTTATATCGGTCAGGAAGCTGTAGCTGCTGGTATTGAATCCGTTATTCGCAAAGAAGATGGTATTGTTACCGCTTATCGTCAGCATGGTATTGCCCTTGGCCGGGGAATTTCCTCAAAAGCTGCAATGGCAGAACTTTACGGTAAAGCTACCGGTGTAGTAAAAGGGAAAGGAGGTTCTATGCACTTTTTAAGTGCGGAACATAAATATTTTGGAGGAAATGGTATCGTAGGTGCTCAGATTCCCATTGGTACCGGGATTGCATTCGCTGAAAAATATAAAGGAACGGATAACCTTTGTGTAACCATGTTTGGCGATGGTGCTGCCCGTCAGGGCGCATTGCACGAATCATTCAATATGGCTATGAGCTGGAAATTACCAGTATTGTACATTGTTGAAAATAATGGTTATGCCATGGGAACTTCTGTAAACAGAACAAGTAACGTGGTTGAATTATATAAAATGGGGTTATCCTATGATATGCCCAGTGAAGCAGTGGATGGGATGTCTCCTGAAGCAGTTCACGATGCTGTATCCAGAGCTGCAGCGCATATAAGAGCAGGAAAAGGGCCTTATTTTCTGGAGATAAGAACCTACAGATATAAAGGTCATTCAGTGTCAGATCCTGCTAAGTACAGAACGAAAGAGGAAGTACAGTCTTATCAGGACAGAGATCCGGTTAAAATGATTGAACTAAAAATGCTTAGTGATAAAATTGCTGCTGAAAGTGAAATTCAGGCAATTAAAGATAAAATAAAAATTGAAATGGATGAGGCGATTGATTTTGCTGAAAACTCTCCGTTACCACATCCTGATGAATTGTACACAGACAATTACGTGCAAAAAGATTATCCTTTTATAATGGATTAATTTTTTTATAAAAATTCATTAAGAAATTTTACTTTTGCATTTCTTTTGAAATTCGTTTATTCTATTCCTAAGGTAGTTAAAAAAACATGGCAAAAACGTCTCAAAGTCCAAAACAAGATGAAGTTCTTGTAGATATCGTTGAAGTTCGCAATAAAACGCAGGAATTTTACCATAAATATCAACATATTATTAATTATGGCGGTGGTGCAATACTAATCGTAATTTTAGGTTTAATTGCATATAATTTCTTGTATAAACAACCTCGTCAGGTAGAGGCTATTGAGCAAATGGCGCAGGCTCAAAGACTTTTTGAAAGAGATTCTTTTGCGGTGGCACTTGAAAATCCGGGCGGTGGTTTCGCTGGTTTCCTTGGTATAATTGAAAATTATAGTGGAACTCCTGCAGCTAATCTGGCTCACTATTATGCAGGTGTTTGTTACCTGAATTTAGGACAGGTTGAGGCGGCGCTTTCCTATATGGAAGACTTTTCTCCAAAAGGTACCGTGTTAGCTGTTATGAAAGAAGGTATCATTGGTGATTGTCATGCAGAATTAGGTGATATGAAAAAAGCGCTGAAGCATTATATAAATGCAACAGAAATATTGGATACAGACGAATTGATGACGCCGCATTACCTTAAAAAAGTTGGTATGTTACATCAGCTGAACGGAGAAAATGACAAAGCTGTAGAAGCTTTTCAGAAAATTTTAAATGATTATCCTAACTCATTCGAAGCTGCTGATATTGAAAAATATATTGGTAGATTAGAAGCAAACTAAAATAATTTGTCCTCATCATCATTTGGTCTTTCCCTATATGATGAAACGAAATTGCCGAATGTCCAGTCATGGAAATTCGGCATTGTCGTTTCTGAATGGAACCATAAAATTACCGAAAATCTGCTTGTTGGGTGTAAAAATACCCTTATGCATCATGGAGCTAAGGCAGAAGACCTGATTACTTTTCAGGTTCCAGGTTCTTTTGAGTTGCCGGCTGGAGCAACGATTCTTTCCAGTAAATATGAGGTAGATGCTATAATCTGCTTAGGATGCCTGATCAAAGGAGATACTGCACATGATGAATATATTGCAAATGCAGTCGCTAATGGTCTGACACAATTAAGTATTTCACTGGTCATTCCTTGTATTTTTGGTGTTTTAACTGTATTAAATGAACAACAAGCCTTAGATAGATCTGGTGGAAAATACGGAAATAAAGGAGTTGAAGCTGCTGTAACCGCTATCAGAATGGCTTCACTTAAAAGAGAAATGTAGTATGAAGCTTCACCTGATTGATACAGGTACTTTCAAATTGGATGGTGGTGCCATGTTTGGTGTCGTTCCAAAAATATTATGGCAAAAATTAATACCTCCTGATGCTGATAACAGGATAGAACTGGCGATGCGTTGCCTGCTTATAGAAACAAAAAATAAATTAATCCTGATTGATACAGGAATAGGGAATAAAAATAAAAATCAATTCATAAAATACTTTTCACCAAAAAATACCCATTATTTGCTTGATAATTTAAAACTAAAAGGATTTTCCACCACCGATATAACGGATGTGATTTTAACACATCTTCATTTTGATCATGCAGGAGGTGCAGTTAGTTTAAATAAGGAAAATGCACTTATTCCAACTTTCCCTAAGGCAACTTACTGGTCAAATTCTGTGCATTGGGAAAGTGCCATTCATCCTAATATAAAAGAGGCACCCTCCTTCATAAAAGATAATTTCATACCTTTCCAGGAAACTGGCCAACTAAAATTTATTCCTTTTTCTGATTCAGAATATCAGTTTATTCCTGGTTTGAAAATTAGATTTCTACATGGTCATACCACGGGTATGATGTTACCTGTTATAAATACAGATAATCAGACGTTTATTTATTGTGCTGATCTGATTCCAACGATTCATCATTTGTCACTTTCATACATCATTGCCTACGATATTCAGCCCTTGCAAACCATAAAAGAAAGAAATGAAATAATAGAAGAGGCCATTATAAATAACTATGTTCTTATTCTTGAGCATGATCTGGATCATGCTTGCATTAAACTAACGAAAAATGAATCCGGAAAGGTTCAGGCTATTCCATATAATTTAAAGATTTAATATTTTTTAACAGCAAAATCATTTATTATGAAATATTTATATAAATTTTGGATACTGGTTATTTATTTTTTTTATTTTGAAATAACTTCAATACATTGTCAGAATCAAATTACAGGAAACATAAATGAATTTGTTAATTTATCAAGTGGACTTTACAAAGGTCTAGCTGTTGATAAATTTGGTTTTGTTTGGATGGCAACCGATGAAGGTTTGTACAGATTTGATGGAAAAAAATCAACCTACTTTAATGAAGCATGTCCGGGTGGCTTTTTAAAGTCAATTAAAGCACTTTCTGATGGGTCCCTTATTGTTACTCATGACAAAGGGGTTACTAAAATCATACCTCATATCCATTCTCCAACTTTTGAAATGCTTGCAGCTGGCGAATTATATGCCACTAAGGATAAAATGTTCTATCCCAAAACTATTTTTGAAGATTCAAAAAACCGTTTATGGATTGGTGAGGATAACGGAATTTCTCTTTTTAGTAATGGAAAAAGATCCAAGTTTTATCCTGAAAAAATGCATACCCCAGGTAGTATTTTCAGAAATTTTTCATTCGCAGAAGATTTTCTCGGAAATATCTGGGCTATTTCCTATAATGGTGAATGCTTCAGGTATTCAGAAATGCTGAAAAAATTTATTCTTAGTCCACTGCCGGTTAAACTTGAAAAAATTACCCAGCTTTTTATTATTTCCAAACATACTTTTTTAATTGGGTCGAGTTCCGGATTATATAAACTTGATTTATTACCGGATTTAACGTTTGGTAAATTAACTCCATTAAAGGTGCCGGTTGGTATCACTTCAGGTGTTTTATTAGACAGGCAATTATATTTGGGAACTGAAAATACGGGTTTGTTTGTGCTAAATGCAGATAATCTGGAGGAACCATATCAGACAATAGGTGATTTGCCTTTTGATGATATAGTTGATTTATCCTTTGATAAAAATAATGGTCTCTGGTTGATTAGCAGTGAATCTTTTGCCACATTTAAAACAGGATTTTTTGAAAAAATAGATCTAAGTGTTGCCAATTTACCCGTCGATGCTATTTTTGAAAATAACAAAGGGGATATTTTTGTTTCTTCCGGAGGATTTCTGGATAAGATATCATTTTCAGGTAATAGTTGGAAAATAGATCAAAAATTAACAAAAGCAACCAGGTCAATTACTGCTATTTTCGCCAGGGATGAAGAGGTTTTTATAGGTAATTTAGATGGTAAGGTTCAGAAATATAATTTGAAAGATAAATCTTTAAAAGATTTATCATGGCTCAATAAGGGTTTTAAAATAAATCAGCTTTTTAAGGATGCAAACCAAAATGTATGGGTTTTAGGTAATCCACAGTTTGGTTTAATAAAAATGGATGAAAAAAACAGAATAAAATTATATGCTAATGATCAGGAAAAGGGGATCAGAGTTATAACCCAGGAAGCTAACGGCAACCTGTTTTTTGGAGGAAGTACCCCTAATGCTTACCTATTTATATACAATAAAAAAGATGACAAATTAATAAATATAAGTGTTTCATTACCATTTTCTATTAAAGGTGATTTTTTTATAAATCAGATTTATGCACCCAAAAAGGGTGAATTACTTTTAGCCTCAAACCAAGGTTTGCTTCAATATTTGTATTCTTCCGCTTTTCCGTCCACAGGAAAATTAAAAAGAATGCATTGGGATAAATTAGAGGAAAATCTTAATGTTGTAGCCATCGCTAAAAGTATAAATAATGATTTATGGATTTCAACCAGTGAGGGGCTGGTCCATATTACACCAGACCAACAACTTATTTATGATAATAATGCCGGAATTCCCGGAAGGATTCTGGCACCCCGAGGAATCATAAATGACCAGCGCGGATTTATTTGGGTTGGCGCCTCAAAAGGCCTGGGTTTATTAAGAAGAGATAGAAGTGGTAACAACATTTCAGCAACGCCATATATTCAATCTGTTTCCATTAATGGTATTAAAAAGGATGGTGCTAGCTTATCCAATCTTGATGTTGATTTTGGAGATAATATTACCTTTCAGTTATTCACTCCCATGTTTCCTTCCGATGAAGTAAAGTATCAGGTAAAATCTGAGAGAAACGCTAGTTGGCAACCTATAACCTCTAATAGTGAACATTTAATATCCGATTTGACTCCTGGTAAAAAATCTTTTTGGTTTCGTTCCCAAAGAGCTGGTGGATTTGAATGGAGTGTTCCTGTAAAAATGGATGTGTTTGTATCCAATCCCTGGTTTTTATCTTTTGGGGGTATTATCCTTTGTTTAGGAAGTTTTTTGGCAACGGTGTTGATTGTGAACCGATTAATTGGTCAGAAGAGACAGCTTCGTCTTGAAAAGGAAAGATATCAAAAGTTAAAAGAGGAGAATTATCAGAATGAAATCATTCAAAGAGATAAACAATTTACCACCTATACCTTACATCTCATTCAGAAAAATGAATCAATGAGAGCGCTGCAGGCGGCTGTTTTTGAATTAAAAAGAAGTCTTGGTGAAAGAAGTCAATCGAAATTAAAACATATCCTTTCATTAATAGATTTTAGTTTTAGAAATGATGATGAATGGGAAAGATTTAAGTTTTATTTTGAGGAAATTCACCAGGGATTTTTTGAAAAACTTTTACATCTTTATCCTGATTTGACTGCGCAGGAATTAAGATTATGTGCTTTAATCCGCTTGAATTTATCTATCGCTGCATTGGCTTCCATTTTAGGTATATCAGAAGAAAGTGTAAAAACAGCCCGTTTTAGATTAAAGAAAAAACTAAAAACAGATTCTATTCATCAGCTTATAGATGTAATCATGCAAATATAATCAAGGCTATTTGTATGTTAAATGATTATTAATCAATATTTTATGTTATATTGTTAACTAATTATAAGGTGATATAATTCTCGAAAATACAATTGTTGATAAAATAAATGAAGATATTAGCTGCATCCAAAACAGATTTCTTTTTGGTGTTTACCATATTTTTTAAAATAAAAATTAGCGTTTATGGGTATTCAAAGGCCAAAATTCCGGAATGGAATGTTATTATTGGTTTTTCTGCTCGCAATGTCCCCATTGCAAGCGCAACGCATTATAACCGGTACGGTTACAGATGCCACATCTGGTGAAGCTTTAATTGGCGCCAATGTGTTGCTAACTGGTTCAAACATCGGCACAATTACTGATTTAGAGGGTGCATACAGATTGGAGGTCCCGGAAAATTTTAAAAAAATTAGTTTTTCCTACACTGGATACGCCGAACAAATTATTGAAATTGGCGCTGGAAATCAGATAAATGTTGCTTTACGTGCCGGTCAGTTATTGGACGAAATTGTCGTAATTGGTTATGGTACAGTGAAAAAAGAAGATGCAACAGGGTCTGTACAATCAGTTAATGCTGCAAGTTTCAACAGAGGAGCTATAACCGGTGCACAGGAATTATTAGCGGGAAAAATGGCTGGCGTACAGATAACACCATCTGCTGAACCTGGTGGTGGCGCTGCCATTCGTATAAGGGGTGGTTCATCGCTAAGTGCTGTAAATGATCCACTTATCGTAATTGATGGGATTCCTGTTGAAAATAGTGGCATAGCAGGTTCAAGGAATGCTTTAAATATAGTTAATCCGGCAGATATTGAAACATTTACTGTGTTAAAGGATGCTTCAGCTACTGCAATTTACGGCTCAAGGGCTTCCAATGGTGTAATTTTAATTACAACTAAAAAAGGAAAACTTGGTAAAAAATTATCATTAGGTTATAATGGAAGCATTGGTTTCAGCAATAGAAGAAATGAAATTGATGTGTTAAATGCTGATGAATACAAGGCGTTGATAACTTCGAGATTTCCGGAATCTCATCCTGCCAGAAAATTACTGGGTACAGCAAATACAGACTGGCAGGCTGAAATATATCAAACCGGCGTTACACATGATCACAATATAAATCTTTCCGGCGGATTAGGTTTAATACCTTACAGGTTATCATTAGGGGTTACAGATAGAACCGGTATTCTTAAAACGGACGTATTTAACCGCTCCACAGCTGCATTAAATTTATCGCCAGGTTTTTTAAATAACACCCTGCAGGTAAATGTGAGCCTTAAAGCTATGCAATCAGCTAACACATTTGCCAATACAGGTGCCATTGGTTCAGCTGTTTCATTTGACCCGACAAAACCTGTGTTAGGTGAAGCTGGTAAATTTGGCGGCTATTACAGCTGGCTTCAAAATGATGGAACACCGAATCCACTGGCTCCGGCTAATCCAATGGCCCTTTTACAATTATCCAGTAATACCTCTACAGTTAATCATTATATTGCAAATGCTCAGGTGGATTACCGAATGCCCTTCCTTCCTGATTTAAGGGCAAATTTAAATCTGGGTTATGATGCCTCAAGAGGAGAAGGTACAAATATTGTAGATCAAAATGCTGCTTTTGCATTTACCAATAAGGGATATAAAGGGGAATACTGGCAGGATAAAAAGAATAGCCTATTAGAGTTTTATTTGAATTATGCTAAAACTTTTGGCCAATCCTCTTTCAATTTGATGGGTGGTTATTCCTGGCAACATTTCTTTATTGAGGATTATAATTATGGAACCAATTTTGCCGGTGATAAAGTGCTTAATCCCAAAAATTATGATCCTAAGGAATATTACCTTGTTTCACTGTTTGGTAGAATGAATCTTGATTTGGGAAGCAGATTATTACTAACAGCAACAATCAGACAGGATGGAACATCGAGATTTTCAGCAGATAATCGTTACGGACTTTTTCCTGCAGCTGCTTTAGCATTGAAAATACTGGATTCTGAAGGTAAAGGGACGTTCTCAAACTTAAAACTTCGATTGGGTTATGGTGTCACAGGTCAGCAGGATATAGGTGGCGATTATTATCCCTATCTGGCCCGATATCTGGCCAGTCAATTAAACGCTACCTATCAATTAGGTTCTGAATTTGTTACAACCCTGCGACCAAATGGTTATGATGCCAATATAAAATGGGAAGAAACAACTACCTATAATGCAGCTTTAGATTTTGGTTTGTTTTCAGACAAACTGACTGGCTCAATAGAATATTATCAGAGAAAAACTACGGATCTTATTAATTTTATTCCTGTACCAGCTGGTACAAATCTCACTAATTTTATTAATACTAATGTTGGTGACCTCGAAAATAAAGGTTTTGAATTTTCTTTACAGTCAGACGTTATTAATTCCAAAAAATCAGCATTATCCATAGGTTTTAATGTGACAATGAACCGAAATAAAATTACCAGGTTAACCGCTACTGATGATCCTAATTATAAAGGTGTTTTTACCGGAGGTATCTCAGGTGGTGTAGGAAATACCATTCAAATTCATTCGGTTGGATATCCTGCAAATTCCTTTTTTGTTTATGAACAAGTGTATGATTCAAAGGGCATTCCCGTAGAAGGGCTTTATGTTGATAGAAATAAGGATGGAAAAGTTACACCAGAGGATCGTTACCACTGGAAAAAACCTGCTCCGGATATTTTTTACGGATTTAATTTAAATTACAGAATAGGAAATCTTGACTTTTCTACCGCGGCCAGAGCGAACATAGGTAATTATATTTATAATAACGTTTTGTCCAATCAGACAGCATATAATAATTTATACAATGCTACTGGAATTTTGAATAATCTTCAGTCTGGTGCCTCAGGTTTAGATTTTTCAATTCCTCAATATTTTAGTGATCACTTTATTCAAAATGGTTCCTTTTTAAGGGTTGATCATATTACAGCTGGTTATAATTTTAGTAAGATGGGTAAAATAAGCCAGCTAAGACTTTCAGCTACAATGCAAAATCCTTTGTTAATTACTAAATATACAGGCCTGGATCCTGAAATTTTTGGTGGTATAGATGGAAATATATATCCAAGATCAAGAACCTTATTAATTGCCTTAAGTGCAAATTTTTAAACCAGAAAAAAGATGAATATGAAATTATTAACTCCTTTGAACCGTTGGTTTATTTTCGTTGGTATCTTGTTTTTATCTACTTCTTGTTTTAAGGATCTGGAAACTATTCCTTTAGATAAAGACGAAATTACATCAGCAGCTGTTTATAACGATCCTAAATCCTATCGTCAGGTTTTAGCAAAATTGTATGCCGGTTTAGCTGTATCAGGTCAGCAAGGTCCTGCTGGTCAGCCTGATATAAGTGGGATTGACGAAGGTTTCTCAACTTATTTACGTCAATACTGGAAAGCTCAGGAATTACCAACGGAGGAAGCTGTAATTGCCTGGAATGACGGGAATATAAAAGATTATCACGAACAGGACTGGGATGCCAATAATGAGTTTATTGCAGCTATGTATAACCGTATATTTTATCAGATTTCTCTTTGTAATGAGTTTTTAAGAGAAACAACAGATGAAAAGTTATCCGGTAGAAATACAGATGCGGCTACACGCACTGAAGTTGAAAAATTCAGAGTTGAAGCTCGTTTTTTAAGGGCATTAAGCTATTATCATGCGCTGGATATGTTTAGAAATGTTCCCTTTGTTACAGAAAAAGATAAGGTTGGTGCTTTTTTTCCTTCCCAGATTTCAGCTAATGATCTTTTCAATTTTATCGAAACGGAATTGAAAGATATTGAAACAAAAATGGTGGCCCCAAGAACAAATGAGTATGGCAGAGCTGATCAGGCTGCTGCCTGGTCCCTGTTAGCAAAATTGTACCTGAATGCTGAGACCTACACCGGACAAAAAAAATATACCGAATCCTTAACTTATTGCAAGAAAGTTATTGGCGCAGGTTACACCCTTCAACCTGATTATAAACATCTCTTTACAGCTGATAATCATAAAAGTAAGGAAACAATTTTTTCCATTAATTTTGATGGTACAAGAACAAGAACCTGGGGTGGGATGACTTTTGTAGTTCATGCTGCAGTAGGTGGAAAAATGAATCCGGCTGATTTTGGAGTTGATGGTGGCTGGGGTGGCACCAGGGTTACCAGTGGACTGGTTAAAAAATTCCCATCTACCAGTTCAGGAAGTGTTTTGGTTGCTCCCTCTGCGGGTAATACTTCGAAATACCCCAAATTATATATTCCCGGTTCTTATCAGAAATGGGATCCTTCCAATCCTAATACAGTCATTACCTCTGCCGGGAATAATGATAAATATGAAGGGTATTTCTGGTTTGATGGAAATACAGAATTCAAAATTAATGCCAGTCCTAACTGGGATGTTAATTTTGGGGATAATGGAGCTGATGGTAAATTAGACCAAAATGGAGATAATATAAAGGTGGTAAATGCTGGGTTTTATAAATTGAATGTCGATTTCAATGCGAAAACCTACACCTTAATCAGAACTACCTGGGGTTTGATTGGTTCTGCAACAAAAAACGGCTGGGATTCAGATCAGGATTTAAAATACGATGCCAAGGAAAATGCCTGGCTGATTACTGCAGATCTTGTTAAGGGTGAAATCAAATTCAGAGCCAATGATGGCTGGGATCTGAACTATGGAGATGATGGTGCAAATGCAATTCTTGAAGCAGGAGGTGCAAATATTGCTATTCCATCTGCCGGCACCTACAATATTAAATTATTTCTAAATAAACCGGATTACACCTATGCTATAGAACTGGCCAGTTTTGATAGCAGAGCGTTGTTTTTTACAAATGGTCAGGAATTGGAAATAACGGATATTTCCCAGTTTACAGATGGTTATGCAGTGACAAAATTTACCAATCTTACTTCCACGGGTGGAAAACCATCTGATTTAACTTTTATTGACACAGATTTCCCCCTTTTTCGTTTAGCAGATATTTATCTGTCAGCAGCTGAAGCGATTGTCAGAGGTGGTAGTGGGGGTTCAAGTACGGATGCTCTAAGTTACATTAATCTAGTTAGAAGAAGAGCTTATGGGGGACCAGCTGGCGATATTTCACAGGCTCAATTAACCCTTGATTTCTTACTGGATGAAAGAGGAAGAGAACTTTACTGGGAGGCTCAGCGTCGTACCGATCTGGTTCGATTTGGAAAATTCAGTGCTACAGATTATCGCTGGCCCTGGAAAGGGGGTTTAAAAGATGGTCGTTCAGTGAATAAAACATTTGATGTTTTTCCAATTCCTGCTTCTGATCTGGGTGCTAATCCGAAATTGAAACAAAATGCAGGTTATTAATCTTTAAATAATTTGAAAATGTTACGAATATCTCTTTTAATAAGTCTCATCCTTTCTTTTTCCGTTTATTCATGCAAAGATGAAGCGGTGGGACCAATTTTGAATATAGGTGCCTCCCCTGAATTTACAGCACCATCAGCAAATGCCAGTTATGTTTTAAAAGAAGCAGATGCTGCGAAAAATTTCGCTACTTTTTCCTGGACAGCTGCTGATTATGGCTTTCAGGCAGGGGTGAATTATACCCTCGAAATGGCGCTTACCGCTGAAAAATTTAAAGAACCTGTTGCCCTTGGTTCTGTAAATGCCCTGACTTTAATTCCTACCATTGGCAAAATAAATAGTATTATAATTGCAAAAGGCAGACCTGGTGGTGAACCTGTTTCCGTTGAATTCAGAATTGCTGCAACCGTAAACCCTGATGTGCCAACTATTTATTCTAAATCGTTGATAGTCAATGTAACTCCTTATGAATCTGTGATTGAATATCCTAAACTTCAAGTCCCGGGTAGTTATCAGGGTTGGAATCCGGCCGATCAGAATACAGTCATATTTTCTGCTAAAAGTGATGGTAAATTTGAAGGCTTTGTTTTTATGAAGCCAAACACTGAATTTAAGTACACGGTTGGTCCTTCCTGGGATTTAAATTATGGAGATGATGGCGCTGATGGTTCTTTAGATAGAAATGGTGCAAATATTGCTGCCCCTTCAGAAGGGCTTTACAAGTTAAATGTAAATATTAATACCCTTAAACATGAAAAATTAAAAACTTCATGGGGTTTAATTGGATCAGCTACACCTAATGGCTGGGATAGTGATCAGGATCTGATTTATGATGCAGCAACCAATTCTTTGAAGATTACCCTCAATTTAAAAGCAGGTGAAATCAAATTCAGAGCTAATGATGATTGGGGAATTAATCTGGGTGATGATGGAGCAAACCGCTCCCTTGAATACGGTGGTGCAAATATAGCCGTAGCAACAGAGGGCAAATACACGGTTGAGCTTTTCCTTAACAGAGCTATTTACACATATAAGTTGACTAAAATTTGATATATTGGTAAATTAAATCTTTTTTAGATTAATTAATCAAATCTTTTCGTCTTAACGGACTGTTACCTTTTGTGCAGTCCGTTATTTTTTAAAACTAATTTATGAGAAATTATTTTTTCCTCACCTTGTTCTTTTTTAGCTGTCATTTTCAATCAAATGGATCTAACCCTATCCTTTCATTAGAGCATATCGAACCTTCCTTCTGGTGGACTGATATGAAAAACAAAGACCTGCAGATTATGGTTCATGGAAAGGATATTGCCTATTTTCGGCCTGTTATTAATTCAAAGGGTATCAGATTAGTAAATGCAGTACATACTTCCAATAGGAATTATCTTTTTTTGAATCTTGAAATTTTACCTTCTGTAAAACCTCAGACTTTCTATATAGACTTTCTTAAGGATGAAAAAGTGGTTTTATCTCATCCTTATACGCTAAAAGGAAGAAATGAAAATGCTGCTTCCCGTCAGGGCTTTACATCAGCAGATGTACTTTACCTGATTACGCCAGATCGCTTCGCAAATGGTGATCCTGGTAATGATAATCACCCGGATATGAAGGAAAAATGGAATCGGTCTTTTAAAGGAGGTCGTCACGGAGGTGATATTGCAGGGATTATCAAACACCTGGATTATATAAAATCTACTGGTTTTTCTGCTATCTGGCTCAATCCTGTTCTGGAAAACAATCAGGCTGAATACTCTTATCATGGGTATTCAATTACAGATTTTTACAAGGTAGATCCCCGTTTTGGTACCAATGATTCTTATATTGACTTGGTAAATACCTGCCACGAAAAAGGATTGAAAGTTATTATGGATATGATTGTAAACCATTGTGGTTCTTTTCATTGGTGGATGAACGACTTACCTGATAGCGACTGGATAAATTTTGAAAATAAATTTGTCAACACTTCTCATCAAAGAGCTGTCATTCAGGATGTTCATGTAAGTGAATATGATAAAAAACGATTTGCTGACGGTTGGTTTGTAGAGACCATGCCAGACCTGAATCAAAGAAATAAATTATTGGCAACGTATTTGATCCAAAATGCTATTTGGTGGATTGAATATGCAGGTATTGATGGCATTAGAATGGATACTTATCCTTATCCTGATAAAGATTTTATGAGTGACTGGACCTGCGCTGTAATGAATGAATATCCTGGCTTCAATATAGTAGGAGAAGAATGGTCTGAAAATCCTGTTATTGTTGCTCACTGGTTGAAAGGGAAGGTGAATCCAAATGGTTATTCTTCTTGCTTACCCGGAGCTATGGATTTTCCAATTCAGAGTGCATTGAGAAAATCATTGGTCAGTAGTAATTGGTACCCGCTATATGAAACACTGACTATGGATTTTTTGTATCCCAATGCAGGTAATCTGGTCGTATTTCCTGATAATCACGATATGAGTAGAATTTACTCCCAGGTGAATGAAAATCTGGCATTGTTTAATCTTGGGTTAACATACATCTTAACTACCAGAGGCACACCACAAATTTATTATGGAACCGAAATTCTGATGTCAAATCCAGGTACGGATGATCATGGAATTATAAGAAGCGATTTTCCTGGCGGCTGGCAGGGAGATATTAAAAATGGATTTACAAATGCGGGACTTTCGGTTAAACAATTGGAAACTAAAAACCATATTCAAAAATTACTTAAATGGCGTGAAAAGAAAGATGTGATTCATAATGGAAAAATGATGCATTTTGTCCCGGAAGAAAATATTTACGTTTATTTCCGTTATGATGGAAAAGAAAAAATCATGGTAGTCTTAAGTCTTAATAATAAAGATGTAATGTTAAATCTGAATAGATTTAATGAAATCATTTCAGGTTCATCAAAAGCAACGGATATTATTTCAGGGGCAGCTATGGAATTATCTGATAACCTTAATGTGCCAGCTTTTAAATCATTAATTTTAGAATTGAAATAGCATACTTTTAAGGAGTACTTACATCTACAGCATCTTTTAGAATGTATATGAAATGCATAACATCTTTGGTGTTTAACGTGAGTACTCCTTGAAAGGTTTTTATGTCGTCGGTATCATACCTTTTTGAAAATCCTTTTTTCATTTCAAGTTCAACAATCGTTTCTGAACCTGAGCCTCCACAGAAAAAACACATTGCCATCGGTACTTTAGAAATGACATATAAATTTTTTGTAGCGTCTACCGGTATGATGTAACCTTTAATTTTGACCTTTTTGTTTTTGAATGAATTAGGAACTGGTCCAAATTTTGGCACCATGAATTTCGATTGATATTCCTCAAACCATACCAGATCGAAATTTACATCTGATAGTTTTTCCCATGATAGTAAGGGTTGTGCCTCCAGTTTATTCATGCGGGTTAAGCTTATTACTATTGCAAACCCTAAGCAGATGTATTTATAGCTTACTTTCATCTTTTTTTTGCAAATATAGGGTAATAATATTTTTATTTATGAAACATTGTTGCATTTAAGGATTAAATGTACCTTTGAAGAATAACTAAATCTGAAATAATGAAAAACTTTAAAAAATTACCTGTTACTGTTTTAAGTGGATTTTTAGGATCTGGTAAAACAACATTATTGAATCACATTTTAAACAATAAAGAAGGGCTGAAAGTAGCTGTTATTGTAAATGATATGAGTGAAGTCAATGTAGATGCAAGATTAATTGCTGAAGGAACCTCCCTTTCAAGAACAGATGAAAAGTTAGTGGAAATGAGTAATGGCTGTATATGTTGTACTTTGAGAGAGGATTTGATTGAAGAGGTGGCTCGTTTAGCGAATGAAAATAGGTTTGATTATTTGCTTATTGAAAGTACGGGTATTTCTGAACCTCTTCCTGTAGCTCAAACTTTCTTTTTTGACAGCGATGAACTCCCTTTGAATCTATCGGATGTGAGTACATTAGATACCTTGGTCACTGTAGTGGATGCATTTAATTTTTCATTAGATTACCATAGTTTTGATACTATTGCAGATAGGAATTTAAATGAAATGGAAGGAGATAACAGAACTATCGTAGATTTGTTAACGGATCAAATAGAATTTGCTAATGTTATTTTACTAAATAAGGTAGATTTGGTTGAGAAGGATAGAGTGAATGAAATTGAATCTATTTTAAGAAATCTTAATCCTGGTGCCAGGGTTTTTAAAACCCAAAATAGTCAAATTGACCTTAAGGAAATTCTGAATACTAACTTGTTTGATTTTGAAAAAACAAGTCAATCTACCCAATGGAAAAATGAACTTGAAAATGAACATACCCCTGAGACAGAAGAATATGGAATTAAATCATTTGTTTTTAGAGATAAAAGGCCATTTCATCCAAATAGATTGTTTGATTTTTTAAATAATTCATGGGATTCGCGTATTTTTCGGTCTAAAGGTTTATTTTGGTTAGCTTCCAATAAAAATGACGCGGTTAACTGGAACCAGGCAGGTGCTTCTATGAAAGTTGAAAAGGCTGGCTTGTGGTGGGATAGCATGACCTATCATGAAAGGATTCAATACGCTGATTTTGTTGATAATCAAAAACAGATTGAAAAAAATTGGGATGCACAGTGGGGGGATAGAAAAAGTGAAATTGTAATTATTGGTCAGCAAATTGATGAGCAAAAAATAACGGCAGAATTAAATAGTTGCCTCCTTAATTCACACGAAATTGAAATGTATAAAAATGGACATGTTTTCACAAATGTTTTTAAGATTTAAATCAGTCTGGTTTTCAGTCCTTTTTCTATTCCTATATTTTGGCGCTGTTGGGCAGAATAATAAGTTGTCTGGTCGGATCACTTCCAATGGAACCCCATTAATTGGTGCTTCTGTTGCATTGGAAAACAGTAGCTTAGGCACCATTACTGATTTGGAGGGTCAATTTGTTTTATCTGATATTCCAAAAGGCGAACATACTTTTAATATATCTTATGTTGGATATAAATCTATTTCATCTACATTGTTTTTTCAAATGAATGAGATAAAAAAGATGGATTTTAATCTTGAAGAGGACATTCTGGGATTAGAGGCTGTTGTTGTAACCGCTACCAGAAATGCAATACCTGCGTTTCTATCCCCGATTATAGTAAACCGTTTAGATGATCGGATTTTTGAAAGAACCCAATCCATTAGCTTAGCGGAAGGCCTTCATTTTTCGCCAGGTTTACGGATTGAAAATAATTGCCAGAATTGTGGCTTTACTCAATTGAGGATGAATGGTTTAGAGGGACCATACACCCAGATTTTAATAAATAGCAGGCCAGTTTTTTCTGCCTTAGCTGGTGTATATGGTTTGGAAATGATTCCAACTAATATGGTGGAAAGGGTTGAAATTGTGAGAGGGGGCGGATCAGCGCTTTATGGTGGAAATGCAATAGCAGGAACAGTAAACATCATTACAAAAGATCCGCTGTTCAACCATTTTGAATATAACGCTAATTTGGCCATCACTAACTTTGAAAATGCAGATAAATCTCTATCAGTCAATGGGTCTCTCGTTTCTGACCAGCTAGACAGGGGCATAACTTTTTTTGGTTTTAACAGGGCTAGGAATCCCTGGGATGCCAATGGAGACGGATTATCTGAAATGACGAAACTTAATAACCTAACCCTGGGTGCTGATGCTTACTGGAAACCATCAGAAAGAAGCAGGTTGAGTTGGAATTTACTTTTCATGAAGGAATTCAGAAGGGGTGGGGGAGATTTTGATGTTCAGCCACACCAGGCTTCTCTGGCTGAACAACTTGATCATGATATTAACGGTGGGGGTATTTCTTATGAATATTATTCCAGGGATAATACAAGGAAAATTTCAGTTTATAGTTCATTGCAACAAACAAACAGAGGTAGTTATTATGGTTCGGGAGGAAGTATTTTGACAACTGGAAGTAATATAGGTTTGTCTCAGTTGCAGGCTATCAATGCTTATGGTGTTTCAAAAGATCTTGCGCTGGCTGCAGGATGGCAAATATCAGCTGAACTGGATGGTGGTTTTTCATTGACCGCAGGGAATGAATGGGTCCACAATAAGGTTTCAGACAGAATGCCGGGATATAACCGGAGTATTAATCAAACAGTAAATACCTTTGGTACCTATGCTCAGTTACAATGGAAACCTGTTGATTCCTGGACTTTTCTTGCTGGTGGCCGATTCGATCCATTGAAAATTGATGGAAATTATTTACTGGATAAATATGATTTTAATCAGGTAAAACAAATGGCCCCTTTTGTGCCCCGTTTTAGTGTTTTAAAAAATATAAATAGCAGGTTAAAAGTCAGAATTTCTTATTCAGAAGGTTATCGAGCGCCTCAGGCTTTTAATGAGGACTTACATATTGAAACCGTGGGTGGTGCTGCTTTATTCACCCAACTTGATAAGGATTTAAAAACGGAGACCTCCCGTTCATGGAATGCCTCCCTTGATTTTAACTGGAGAAAAGGTGCTGCTGAGGGTAATTTCATTGTTGATGGATTTCATATAGTCCTCTCAAACCCATTTATTCTAAGTGATCAGATTGAATTACCAAACGGTATTGGTGTGGTAACCAAAAGAAATGGGTCAGGTGCAAGGGTTTTTGGATTGAATTTTGAGTCCAATATGGCCATTACCAGAAAGTGGGTTATACAAGGGGGAATGACCTTGCAAAAAGCCTTATATAAGGAAAATGAAGTCATTTGGTCTCCGGTTGTTGTTACAGAAAATAATATGGATAGTGTCGTGACAACCGACCGACTTTTAAGAACTCCCAATGTATATGGATTTCTAAGTATGGACTGGCGTCCGGTTCATGAATGGAGCTTTTCACTTTCAAGTGTTTACACTGGATCTATGCTGGTAAAACATATTATTGATGTTGATAATGAGTTTCCAGTTTGGGTAAACACCAGATCTTTTTTAGAAGTGAATTTTAAAATAAGTAAAGAATGGCATCTTCATAAAACAATGCCTTTAACGTTATCAATGGGTGTTCAAAATATTTTTAATGCCTATCAGAAAGATTTTGACAGGGGAGTCCGGAGAGACGCTGGTTATATTTACGGACCTGGAAGACCAAGAACTATTTTCTTTGGTCTTTCTTTTGCGCCTTTTAAGCCGGAATAAGAATTATACAGACTGGCATTTTTGAAAGAATTTGTGCATACTATCTTTATTTATGTTTTTGCCTATAACGACTATTTTACTTGTTCGAGGCTCATCATTTGTCCAAAGCTGACCGTCACTATAGTTTATTTGTGTTTTTACTGTTTGAAATAGTAATTTTACCGGATAATTTTCAACGGCAATGATTCCTTTTATCCTATAAATCTGGTGATAACTTAGGAATAGTAATCTGTTTATTTCAAAATTCAACTTTGCCAACACAAAAGGCTCATTAAACGTAAAGGAAAAAGTAGTTATTTTTTGGTGTATATTATTTAACTCGCCGGATACATTATTCAGTTTAATTTCAGGAAGTAGCTCATGATGTCTTTCCAGTATATCAGCAATTAGAAAAGCGCCAAATGCACCCCACAAAATAGTTGCTAAAGGATTGATGTTTGATAATAAGTCTGTTATTTCATTTTTCTTTGCCACATTTGATATTTGGTCTGTTTTATTAAGCAACAAGATATCAGAGGCGGCAATTTGCCTGATGGCCTCCTCTGTTTCAGAAAGCCAGCTTTCAATAAAAAGAGCGTCGATAACACCAATAACATTAATCAGTTCAAAATCTTTTATAACTGCTGGATGATTAAGAAAAGTAGCTGCGATGGCTCCTGGATCTGCAATGCCAGTTGTTTCAATTAAGATTCTGTCAATCTCTTCTTTTTTTACATACAGTTCTTCGAGCACATCAAAAAGTTCATCATTTAAAGAACAACAAATACAGCCAGCTGTCAGCTCGATAATATCATTTGTATTGGTAACTAAAGTAGCTCCATCGATATTTATTTTTCCAATTTCGTTCTCAATAACAACGATACGTTCGTTATTTTTACTTTTTAAAAAGTGATTTAAGAAGGTTGTTTTTCCAGATCCTAAAAAACCAGTAATAATATGGACAGGAATTTTCTTTTTCATAATAAAATTTAGAACATTTCATTGAGTAAGATTTGTAACTTGTGGAACAAATTTTATTGTCATTTTGATTTAGATTTATTAAAATAATTATGAGTACTGCACTGAAAGAAAAACCCAGAATGAATTTCTGGCAGATATTTTCCATGAGTTTTGGATTTTTAGGCATCCAGTTCGGTTTTGCCCTTCAAAATGGGAATGCCTCGAGAATATTACAAAATTTTGGTGCCGATGTACATGAGCTTTCCTGGTTCTGGCTGGTTGCTCCTTTAACGGGCATGTTAGTTCAGCCCTTAGTTGGTTATTACAGCGATAGGACATGGAATCAATTGGGTCGACGAAAACCATTTTTTTTAGTAGGTACCATTTTATCTTGTCTGGCCCTGATTTTTTTGCCTAATGCTGATATTTTCTTATCTATTAAATCAGCCTTACTTATTGGTGCAGGTATTTTAATGATAATGGATGCCAGTATTAATGTTGCGATGGAGCCATTCAGAGCACTTGTTGCAGATAATTTAAGAGTAGATCAGAATACGTTTGGATTTAGTATTCAGACCTTTTTGATAGGTGTTGGAGCTGTTGCCGGATCCTATTTACCTTCAATTTTAGCTGATTATTTTGGATTTAGCAGAGAGGGGATTAATGGGGGAGTAGCACCTAATGTTATCTGGTCTTTTTATATTGGTGCTATGGTGTTTTTTGGTGCCATATTAGTTACTTTAATTTTTGCAAAGGAGTATCCACCAGAGGAATATAAACTGTATCATGGGGAAACAAAGGAAGAGAAAGAGGGATTAATTAATATTTTCCATGATTTCAAAGCAATGCCCTCAACGATGAAACAACTTGGGATAGTGCAGTTTTTTAGTTGGTTTGCTTTGTTCAGTATGTGGGTTTTTACTACACCAGCTGTTGCCCATCATATTTATGGATTAGCAATTTCTGATACGAACAGTATTGCGTTTAATGAAGCAGGTGATATGGTTGGAAAGGCATTTGGCATGTATAATTTAGTGGCTACTTTTTATGCCTTGTTATTACCTTTTATTGCCTTAAAAATTGGTAAACACTGGACACATGCCATTTCTTTAATTGCCGGTGGAATGGGACTTATTGGCATATATTTTTGTACATCACCTGATCAGCTTATATATTGTATGATAGGTGTAGGTATTGCATGGGCATCTATTTTAGCTATGCCGTATGCTTTATTAGCTGGCTCAATTCCTGCTGGTAAAATGGGTATTTATATGGGCATTTTTAATTTTTTTATTACTCTTCCTCAAATTGTGAACGGTGTTTTTGGAGGTCTGATTGTAAAATATGCCTATCAGAATAATGCGATTTATGCATTATTATTTGCCGGTATTTTTATGATTTTAGGAGCTTTTACAGTACTTAAAGTTAAATCTGTTTAAAATTAACAACAAATCAGTATATATGAAGCAATTATTACTTATCGTTACTGTTTTACTTTCTGCGGTTTCCCTATGGTCACAGAAAAAAGATAAAACTGCGATGGATTATGCTACCATTATCTCGGCGGCAGAACTAAAAAAACATTTGTATATTATCGCAGGCCCCGAAATGGAGGGTCGAAATACACCCTCAGCCGGATTGAAAAAAGCGGCAGCTTACCTGGAATCTGAATTTTCAGCCATGGGGTTACAACCTATTGTAAATGGGAAATATCAAATGCCCTACGCACTTTACCTGGATTCGATTTTATCATCTTCTTTTTCTGTAAATGGTCAGTCTTTTATATCAGGCGAAGATTTTCAGATGAATCCAAATAATTATTCTGCTCACATTCATGCTGCTGAAGTTGTTTTTGCAGGTTATGGTTTATCTGATTCAACCCGTAATGATTATAAGGGTTTAGATGTAAAGGGTAAAATAGTTATGGTTATGGCAGGAACACCAAATCCTGGTTCTGGTCGCGGAAATTTTGTTAACAAACAAGCAATTGCTGCACAATATGGAGCTATAGCTGTTTTACAGGTTCAGCAAAACTTATCTATTCAAATGAGAGGTGGCGGACCCAGACACTATCTTAACCTTTATAAAAAGGTCAATCTGCCTAATCTGATTACCATAAAAGGGAATATAGCCAAAGAAATTACTGGAAAAACATACGAGGAACTGTTGGCAGAAGCAAAAAATGGTATATCAAAAAATTCCTATACTACTAAAATTTCATTTAGTTTATTGAAAGAAACAAAAGTGGAGGAAACCACTAATGTACTTGGTTTTCTTGAAGGTACCGATTTAAAAGATGAAGTTGTTTTATTAACAGCGCATTATGATCATGTTGGAAAATCGGCTGATAAAATCTATTACGGGGCAGATGATGATGGTTCCGGAACTGTTAGTATTTTAACGTTGGCAAGGGCTTTTTCAGCTGCAAAAAAAGCAGGAAAGGGACCACGCAGAAGTATGCTCTTTATGCTTGTTTCCGGAGAGGAAAAAGGTCTTTGGGGCTCAGCCTATTATGCAGATAATCCCGTTTTACCTCTTGAAAAAACCGTCTGTGATCTAAATATTGATATGATTGGAAGAATTGGAGATCCTTATGTTAAAAGTCCGGATTCCAGTAATTATGTTTACATCATTGGAGATGATAAATTAAGTTCAGCTTTGAGGCCCATTAGCGAAGGGGTCAACAAAAAATATATTGAGATGAAGCTTGATTATACTTACAATGATCCAAATGATCCAAACAGGTTTTATTATCGTTCAGATCATTATAATTTTGCAGAAAAAGGCGTGCCAATAATTTTTTATTTCAATGGGGTGCATCCCGATTATCATCAACCAACGGATACTCCTGATAAAATTAATTATCCTTTGATGGTTAAAAGAGCGCAATTGGTTTATTATACAGCATGGGAAATTGCCAATAGAACGGAATCTATTCCAAGAGACCAGCATAAACTTTAATAATGGAAGTAAAGAGGGTTAATATTTAATCTTCTTTACTTTTTTTTAGGAATTTCAAATAGTCTTCTACCGTTTCAATCGGATTTTCTTCCATCGGGACATGACCACTATCATATATTTTTAATTCGGCCCTTGGTATTAAATTTTTGAACTCATAACCATTATCCAGCGGTATCCAACGGTCATCTTTTCCCCATTGTATAAGAACGGGCGCTGTAATTTTTTTCAAATCACTGATATTTAACTTTTCGTTTAGCTGACTCATTCTTTTTACAAAGGCAGTTCTATTTCCATCTCTTAGAGATAATTCAAAATATCGGTCAATCAGTTTTTCAGTAACTAAAGGGTCATTTTTATAAACATCCAGCATTGAATTTTTAATAATGCTTTTAGGCGTTACTTTCTGTAATAAAGTGGAAAGAAGAGGGATTTTTGCCAGTTGAAAAATAAAGGGAGGTTTTTTTCCAGGTTGTGGTAAACCGGCAGCATCTATCAGATTTAGGGTTAAAATCTTTTGAGGAAATTGAGTCGTATAACGCCATGCAACCAACCCTCCTAAAGAATTTCCGGCAATATGAAATTGATTAATTTTTAATTTAATCATCAGGCTATCCAGTATAAAAGTATATCTGGAGATTTGGTAATTATGTTCAAGATCAGGACCGGTAAGTCCAAAACCTGGTAAATCAAAAGAAATAACATGATAACTTTCTGATAAAACCTCTGTCCATTTTTCCCAGGTATGTAAGGAGGCGCCGGTGCCATGGATCAGTACTACGGGTTCTCCTTTACCAGTTTCCCTGTAGTGTAAGTTTATACCATCAATGGTTATAAATCTTGAAGATGTGTAGGTATATTTTTTCTTTAGCTCAGATAAATCTATATCATTCTTCCAGTATAAAGCAATGACAATGCCTGTAAGCAAAAGTAACAGGCCAAAAAAATAAGGTATAAATTTTTTCATTTGATTAAATAGTATATCCACCATCGGAAGTAAATACAGCTCCTGTTGAATAGGATGATGCAGGTGAGGCTAAATATAAGGCTAATGCTGCTATCTCTTCAGGTGAACCAACTCTGGACAGAGGCAACTGATGTAGCATCATTTTCATAATTTTTTCATTTGTCCATAAAGCCTCGCTGAATTTTGTCTGAATTAAACCCGGACAGATGGTGTTAACCCTGACATTATACTGGCCCCATTCTTTTGCCATCACTTTTGAAAGGGAAATTAGCGCAGCTTTACTAACACTGTAAATTCCTAAACCAGGTTCAGGTCGTAATCCACCAATACTACTTATATTTATAATTACCCCACCTCCTCTCGATTTGAAACTTGGCAGAACCATTTTTGATAAATCAAAGGGGCCTCTCAGATTGACAGACATGATTTTATCAAATGCCCAGGTTTCTGTTTGTTCAACAGGTCCAAAAACCGGATTTGATGCTGCGTTATTGACAAGGATATCAACGCCACCATAAGTTTGTAATGTAAAATCAACCAGCGCCTGATTATCAGACTCAATACCATTATTACTCTGAAGGTAATGACAATTAATTCCTAAAGAGATAAGTCTTTGTTTGGTTTGGATTAAGCCGTCTTCTTTCCTGCCTGAAATAACAACGGAGGCACCAGAAAGACCTAATTGAACGGCAATCGCTTCACCTATTCCTCTGCTCGCACCTGTTATCAAAGCCACCTTTCCTGAAAGATTAAATAATGTTTCTGACATTTTTAATCTTAAAGATACAAGATGTGAAGCGATAAAGAATTATAAATGCAATTTTTCTTTACGAACCAGTAATATTTCTTCTGATTCCACATGTTCAGGATCAGGAACGCAACAGTCCACAGGACAAACGGCTGCACATTGTGGTTCTTCATGAAAGCCAACACACTCGGTGCATTTATCGGATACGATATAGTAGTAATCATCTGAAACCGGCGTATTTCTGTCTGAAGCAGAAACAACCTCTCCATTTTCTAAAGTAAATTGTCCGGATAAGGTAGTTCCATCTGAAATGGCCCATTCCATACCACCTTCATAAATTGCATTATTCGGACATTCTGGTTCGCATGCCCCACAATTAATGCATTCATCCGTAATCATAATCGCCATAAAAGCTAAATTAATATAAGCCAAAAAAATTTAGTGCAAATATACTTTACATTATCATATTTACAAACGTCTTAACTTAAATTGGGTTTTGTCAATTCCTAAAGATATTTTTGTAGTTTTATAAATATACTCGCTATGTCGAAAACTGAAAATACGAAGGAAACGCCACTGATGGCGCAGTACTTTAAGGTAAAAGCAAGACATCCTGATGCTATTTTACTTTTTCGGGTAGGGGATTTTTATGAGACTTTTGGAGATGATGCGGTAAAAACGGCTTCTGTGCTGGGCATTGTCCTTACCAACAGAAATAATGGAGGTAGTGATGTACCTTTAGCTGGTTTTCCTTTTCACTCGCTTGATATTTATTTACCCAGACTGGTTAAAGGCGGATTTAGAGTTGCCATTTGTGAACAACTTGAAAAACCAGACCCTCAAAAAAAAATAGTGAAGAGGGGGGTTACAGAAATTATTACACCGGGCGTTACCCTGGAACATTCCCTGCTGGAAACCAAAAAAAATAATTTTCTGGCGGCTATCCATTTTACTAAAAAAGAAGAAATTGGTGTAGCCTTTCTCGATATTTCAACCGGTGAATTCTTGCTTTCTGAAGGTGATTTTCCCAATGCTGATAAGCTGATCAGAAGCTTTAATCCTTCAGAAATTATTATTGGTAAGGATAAAAAAAAATTTGCCGAAAAAGAATGGGGAGGTTCTTTTTACATAACATGGCTCGATGAGTGGGTATGTACCCCCGATTATGGCAGAGAAAAGCTCTTGAATCATTTTGATGTGATCAATTTAAAAGGATTTGGGGTGGATGACCTCACCTTTGGTCAGGTTGCTGCTGGTGCGATTTTGTATTATCTGGAAACGACAGAAAACAAGAATCTAAAACATATTACTGCAATAAACAGAATTCAACCTGAACATTATGTCTGGCTGGATCGGTTTACGGTCAGAAACCTTGAACTTATTTATTCTCCTCATGAATCTGGAGCCTCTCTCCTCGATATACTAGATCATACAGTATCTCCAATGGGCGCAAGATTACTGAAAAAATGGGTGGTTTTACCCCTAAGAAATCAATCTGAAATTGAGGCAAGGTTAAATGCTGTCTCCTGGTTTTTTGATCATTTAGAGCTGGGAGAAGAAATTTCCAGATTACTTGTAAAACTTGGTGATTTGGAAAGGTTGATATCCAGAGTTCCCATGGGAAAAATCAATCCAAGGGAGGTAAATCAGTTGAGAAAATCACTTTCAGCAATTGATTCATTAAAATCATTACTTTTTTCATCTCAACCAGATACGCTGAGACAATTTGCTGAAACATTAAATCCATGTGATTCTCTTTCAGAACGAATAAAAAATCAAATAGTTGATGATCCACCTGTCAATCTTTATAAAGGGGGTGTCATCGCCGATGGTTTTTCTTCCGAACTGGATCAATGGCGATTTATTATAAATAACAGCAAAGAGTTATTGATAGAGCTACAGCAAAAGGAAATAGAACGAAGTGGAATACAAAATCTTAAAATTGGATATAATTCTGTATTTGGTTATTTTTTGGAGGTTACTAACAAACATAAAAATGCTACCCCTTCAGATTGGATCAGGAAACAAACCCTATCCAATGCAGAACGGTTTGTTACTGAAGAATTAAAAATACTGGAAGCAAAAATTTTGCAGGCAGAGGAAAAATGTATTGACCTGGAAACTAATTTGTTTAACCAATTAATCTTTGATTTACAAGCCTATATTTTACCCGTTCAAATAAATGCTCAGGTAGCTGCCCAGGTAGATTGTTTGTTATCCTTTTCAAAGAGGGCTAAAAAATATAATTATGTAAGGCCAAATGTAAATCAGTCCTATTGTATAGATATCAAACAGGGCAGACACCCTGTAATAGAACAGAAATTACCGCTTGGTGAGTTTTATGTGCCAAATGATACCTTTCTTGATAATGAGCAGCAACAAATCCTGATGATTACAGGACCCAATATGGCAGGTAAATCTGCTATTCTCAGGCAAACGGCCCTGATCTGCCTTATGGCGCAAATGGGATCATTCGTTCCAGCTCTTTCTGCTGATATTGGCATGCTGGATAAGGTATTTACCCGCGTTGGTGCGAGTGATAATATTTCATCAGGGGAATCAACTTTTATGGTTGAGATGAATGAAACATCCAGCATTTTGAACAATATTTCCTCCCGGAGTTTAGTCCTGCTCGATGAAATTGGAAGAGGTACAAGTACTTATGATGGCATATCTATAGCCTGGTCCATTGCTGAATATTTACATGAAAATAATTATGCCCGGGCAAAGACTTTATTTGCTACGCATTATCATGAATTAAATGCGCTGGAGGAAAGGTTTTCAAGAATTCATAATTTTCATATTTCAACCAGAGAGGTGGACAAAAAAATCATCTTTCTGAGAAAACTTACCCCTGGGGGAAGTGAACATTCCTTCGGCATTCATGTGGCCAGGATGTCTGGTATGCCAAAAGTTATTATAGAAAGAGCCGGTGAAATTTTAAAAGAATTGGAATATAAACGATTACAAGGTAATGCCAATGCGTCGAATACCGTTTCTTCAATACCTGTAAGAAAACCTGAGGCATTGCAATTGAGTATCTTTGAAACTGTTGATCCCATTGCGGGTCAAATAAAAGAGGTTTTAACTAATCTTGATCTTAATACCATGACTCCTATAGAATGTATGTTGAAAATTAGAGAGTTAAAAAATTTATTGGAATCTTAAACCTGAAAAATGAAAATTGTACTTATTGGTTATGGAAAAATGGGTAAAACCATTGACTTATTGGCTAAACAGCAAAATCATAACATTATACTGACTATCGATGCAGAAAATGTAAAGGACCTGGAAAGCGACTTATTTAAATCAGCGGATGTAGCCATAGAATTTACCCAGCCAAATCAGGCTTTTCAAAATATTAAGGCGTGTTTTGATGCAGGTGTTCCCGTAGTTTGCGGGACTACAGGATGGTATGATAAATTACAAGAGCTTAAGACCTTATGTGCTGAAAAAAATGGTGCTTTAATACATGCAACTAATTTTTCGATTGGTGTAAATTTATTCTTTATTCTTAATAAGATGTTGGCAAAACAAATGAATCATTATCCCTCTTACGAAGTTTCCATTAAAGAAACACATCACACCGCCAAACTTGATGCACCCAGTGGCACAGCTATTACGTTAGCGGAAGATTTAATTAATAATCATGAAAGGTATAAGGTCTGGACCAAAGGAGAGAGCACTGAAAATGATGCTTTACCTGTATTTTCAATCAGAGAAAATCCTGCTCCCGGAAAGCATGAAATTATTTATACGTCGGAGATAGATGAGATTAAAATCAGTCATGAAGCCTTTAACCGGAATGGATTTGCTCTTGGTGCCATTTATGCTGCCGACTGGCTGAAGGATAAAAAAGGGGTTTATCATTTTGCAGATGTGTTCACTTCACAATTCAGCTAATTTTTCCAGTAACCAGCTTTTAGAAGCAACATTACTGGTTTGTTCCAATTCTGCCATTAGTTTTTGTTTTGATTTTTCATCCTTTGGGGTAAGTTTTGCTAACTTTTTGGTAAAGGAAATAAAGTTTCGGTATAGATTTTTTCTATTTTCCGGAATATTATGATTTCTATTCAAAAAAGCCCTGAAGCTATCCAGCAGAAAAAATAAGGCATCTGTTTCTCCCGTATTATAATAGGTACATATCAGCATGTTTTTAGAATTTAAATTGTAGGTATAATCGTCATATTCCACAGATTGTAAGGTTTTTATAACTAAATCATATTTTTTCTGATAAAAATAAAGAGATGCAAGATTGAAAGTTAATGAATTTTCCCGTTGACTTTCAGGGAGCAGGGGAGCATAATCATAGATGAATTTCTCAATCCAGGAAAATTCCTTTAAGCGTAATCCTACAACGACAAAATTCCTGTAATGCCAGGGAGAAAAGGAGTTATCCTCCAATAAAATATTTTGAGATACAACTTCCTTATAAAATTCAAAAAGATCGGTTAAAAATTTATTATTGCCTGTGTTTATTTGAATGGTTGCGTAATTGATGATAATTGAGTAGATTTCGGTTAATTCATTATTAGGAAACAAAAGATTATTTTCGGATACAGATTGTCGGAGCGAAAAATAATTATCCTCATCTGATGGATTGGTAAATAATCGAAGCAACTTGGCATATACCACGACACTGGGGACATTTTCAAATCCTTTTTTTTCAATAATACTTAAAATTTCTTCCTGATAAGGTATCACATAAGTATGTGCTGAAATGGTTTGCAGGGCCAGAGCCATACAAAATAATCTCAGTTTTTCAGAGAGGTAGAATATATCCAGATTTCTATTTATATCCTCTAAATTAGAACGAATTTTACGATTGTCTTCAACATTTAGAATTTCATAATAATTACGTTCCAACTGATAACCCTGAAGGAAAGTTTGCGCATTTTGCAGCGATTTTGTTCCCAGGTGTAAACGGGCATTTTTAAGACTGTTATTTGCCAGACCATTAAGTTTTCTATTGTTAATAA
>Ga0172372_10000885_pt1 | contig 46411 bp, 36 predicted proteins | sample LakKiv5m_2_FD_114544 | JGI IMG/M metagenome (GOLD analysis project Ga0172372, IMG submission 114544) | Freshwater microbial communities from Kabuno Bay, South-Kivu, Congo - kab_092012_9.5m | ecosystem: Environmental > Aquatic > Freshwater > Lake | place: Democratic Republic of the Congo...
AAGCCCTAGCCAAGCTATTGTCTCGTCCATAGCGGATTTCCTTTCTGGGATGGATGTTGTCTTTCACAAACCCATCATACCTCCCAGGTCTAGGGAGTCCGCTTTTCAAATTACCCAGCTACGTCGTGGAGGGTAGCAGACGACGTGAGGAGGCTCGGACCTTCAAACTTGGATCTCCGGACTTCGAACTCCCCCTTACCACAGCCTCCTGACGTCGACTGCTACGGGCTTGAAACGTGAAACTGAAAACTTGGAACTCTTCGAAAGCAACCCGTCGACAGGTCCTGCAACCGGCCGGCAACAAGGTCGCGCAAAGACTTCACAAGCGTCCGGGAGCGGGACCGCACTGTACGATGGCAGCGTGACGGCCTCATGTTTGAGTTGAATCGAGGACGGCGGTCGGTCGCGACGGGAACCCCGCGTTCCCTGGGTTGGTGGGTGGCGATCCTCTCGGCAGCCTCCGGTGTCACCGGTGTGCGCGCCGAGGCGTTGCCGGAAGCGGTGGCTCCCTTGGAGACGGCGCGTCAGTACATCATCGGCGAGGCCGAGCATGAACAGCAGGTGCAGACGCCTTACCTGCCACCGGTTCTCGGGACGCAGGTCTACGCGGGCAAGAAGACCTCGGTGCTCGATTTCGATGAGCTGCCTTCGATCATCAACAACAACTACCGTCAGGCGTTGGCCAAGACCCCCGGGCTGCTCCTGAGCGAGGAAACAAGCCCGCTCGTCAGCCTTGGGTATCGAGGACTCAACCCGCACCGGGCGCAGTTTACCCAGGTCTTGAAGGATGGCATCCCGATCCACGCCGATCCCTTCGGATATCCCGAGGCTTACTACACCCCGCCGCTGGATACCGTTGATCGGATCGAGTTTTCCCGCGGCGGGGCTTCGTTGATGTACGGCCCGCAGCCGGGCGGCTCTCTCAATTACGTCACGCATCGTCCGCGCCTGGACAAGGAGTTCTCCCTGCGGACCCAAAACGTCTTTGGCAGCGACAGCCTCTTTTCCACCTTCAGTTCGGTGGACGGCACCGTGGGGCGCCTCGGTTACTACGCCTCCTTCAACCACCGCCAGACCGACGGATTCCGGACGGCGAACAGCGATTTTGATCTCTACACCGGCACTGCGCGTCTCGTGCTCGACGCCACCACGGACAGTCGTTGGATCTTCACCTTCGACGGTTACTCCGAGGAACACGGCGAACCCGGTGGACTCACGCTCACGCCGGGCGCGAACGCGGTCCTCTACAGGGACAATCGCGATGCCGCCTCGCGGCTGTTCGACCGGTTCCAGCTGGATCGACATTTCGCCTCGCTGGCGTGGGAGAAGGATTTTTCCGAGGACTCGCTCCTGACGGTGACGGGGTGGGGTGGGTATTACTCCCGATACAGTCGACGCCAGACCGGCGGCGGTTTCGGAACGCTGGCCACGGGAAACGCCAACAACATCGAGAACCAGGAGTTCCATACCCAGGGCATCGAGGCACGTGTCCGTCATGGTTGGGCGTGGGACGACAACAGCAACACGCTGACGGCCGGCGTGCAGTTGTACCACACCGCCTCGCCCCGCGTGGATGAGCGGGGCGCCTCTCCCACGGCAGAGCGGGGGAGTGTGCTTCGCGACTCCGACCGTGAGGTGGTCTACGCACCGGTGTTCGTCGAGAACCGGTTCGTCCTCGGGAATCTTTCGATCGTTCCGGGCCTGCGCCTGGAGAACATCTGGCAGGGGGTCGAGGAAAACGTGAACGTGGACAAGACGGCAGCCGGCAATCCGCTCGCGGATGCCTCGGAGCATGACTTTGTTCCGTTGGCCGGGCTCGGCCTGGAGTACGCGTTGCCGAAGGACATCACCGCGTACGGAAACTTCTCGCAGGCGTACCGTCCCAAGATCTTCACCGAGGCCGTGCCGACCGCGGGTGGGGCCGTGGTGAACGGCGACCTGGACCCGGGAAGCAGTTGGCAGGCGGACGTGGGACTTCGCGGGCAACCGGTGCCCTGGGTGTACTGGGATGCGAGCCTGTTCTGGATGAACTTCGATGACCAGGTCGGAACCGTCGGCAACACGGTCCAGAACGTGGGGCAGACGGTGCACCGCGGCGCCGAAGTGGCGTTCGAACTGGAGTTGCTGGGGCTCGCCGATGCCCTCGGCGGCGGCGATGGAAAGCCAGAAGGCCACCAGTTCAGCCTCTATGCGAATGCCATGCTTCTCGACGCCGAGATCCGTTCGAGCGCAACGGCCGCACTCGTCGGAAACACCCCGGCCTACGCGCCAGAACACATCGTCCGCGCCGGCGGCATCTATCGCTGGATGAACCGCGGGAAGGCGGCCCTATTGGGGACCTTCGTGGCCGACCATTCCGCCAACGACAACAACGCCGCGAACTTCCGAGTCCCTTCGTACATGGTCTGGGACCTCACCGTGGAGTGGAAGGTCTACAAGGATCTCGTCGGGATCACCGCGGGCATCAACAACCTCTTCGACGAGGATTACTACGCCCGTGTCCGACCCGATGGCATCGATCCGGCCTACGGTCGGAACTACTACGCCGGTCTCTCACTGTCGTTCTGAGCAAGCGTGGCAGCCGACTGAAGAAGCGTAGCAGACGATGTGAGGAGGCTGGGTTCAACCACTGCCTCGTGACCTCGTCATCTACCCTTCAGATCGTAGCAGACGACGTGAGGAGGCTGTGGAAGGAGAATTGAGTTTTGAAGCCGGAGCGCCGCGTGGGGGCACGCGGCCTACTGGGGAAGTTCCCAGTTTGCAGAAGCCAGTTTCCCGTCTGTAGGCCGGGTGCCCTCACCCGGCGTTCCATGATCCTTGAAACCCTGAAACTGAAAACTTGGAACTCCCTTCAGCCGGAACTTGCCTCCGGGCGACGGGTGCGGCTTCATCCGTCCGTGCCTCCGATCCGCACCACGACGACTTGCTAGCGTTCATCCCCAACGGATGAACGCACCACGCCTCGCACCGAGAAGGTCCGGGGCGTTTTTGTTGTCGCAGGGGTCAGAGATCGGGGCCAACCGGAGATCGACATGCAGAACGCCGAAGCGAACGCCAGTTTCGAGGCCGCCAAGACCGACGTGCAGCGCAAGTCGCTGGATCAGCGCGAGCAGATGAACGAGCTCATGCGCATCCGCCATTCGTGCGCACACATGCTCGCCACCGCCGTGCTGCGGATCTGGCCGGATGCCCTGTTGGACATCGGCCCGCCGACGGACGAGGGCTTCTACTACGATTTCGACCTGCCCTCCCACCGGTTCACGCCGGATGACTTCCCGCGCATCGAGGAGGAGATGCGCAAGGTCGCGAAGGAGAACCAGGTCTTCGAGAAGCGCATCCAGACCCGCGAGGAGGCGCGCGCTTACTTCGAGGGCAAGGGACAGAAGTTCAAGGTCGAGCGTCTCGCGGACATCCCGGAGGGTGAGGCGATCAGTTTCTACCAGAACGGGGAGTTCGTGGACCTGTGCGCCGGGCCGCACGTCATGCGCACGGGCAATGTGAAGGCGTTCAAGCTGCTCAAGGTCGCGAGCGCGTATTTCCGGGGCAACGAGAAGAACCCCCAGCTGCAGCGCCTCTACGGCACCGCCTTCAAGAACAAGGAGGAGCTGGAAACCTGGCTCAAGCTCCAGGAGGAAGCGAAGAAGCGCGACCACCGTCGCATCGGCGCCGAGATGGGTCTGTTCGCCTTCGATTCCGAATACGTCGGTCCCGGCCTGCCGCTCTGGCTCCCGAAGGGAACCGTCCTGGTCGAGGAGTTGGAACGGCTCGCGAAGGAGACCGAGTTTGCCGCCAACTACGTGCGCGTCCGCACCCCGCACCTAGCGAAGGAGAAGATGTACAAGACCTCCGGGCACCTTCCCTACTACGCCGAGAGCATGTTCGCTCCGATGGAGTTCAAGGAAGCGGAGGCCGATGAGGTGGCCACGCGTTATTACCTCAAGGCGATGAACTGCCCGCATCATCATCGCATCTTCGCAGCGGAACCGCGCAGTTACCGCGACCTGCCGCTGCGCCTCGCGGAGTACGGCACCTGCTACCGCTACGAGCAGTCCGGGGAGTTGTTCGGGCTGATGCGCGTCCGTTCGATGCAGATGAACGACGCGCACATCTACCTGACGGCCGAACAGTTTGCCGCCGAGTTCAATGCGGTGAACGAGATGTACCTGAAGTATTTCAAGATCTTCGGTCTCGACCGCTACCTGATGCGCTTCAGCACCCACGATCCGTCCAAGCTGGGGCAGAAGTTCGTCAACGAACCCGAGCTCTGGAAGAAGACCGAGGACATGGTCCGCGACGTCCTCAAGAGCAGCGGGATCAACTTCGTCGAGGTTCCCAACGAGGCCGCCTTCTACGGCCCCAAGATCGACGTGCAGGTGTGGAGCGCCATCGGACGCGAGTTCACCATCGCGACGAACCAGGTCGACTTCGCCGTCCCGCAGCGTTTCGGTCTGGTCTACAAGGACCGCGACAACACCGAGAAGACGCCGCTCTGCATCCATCGCGCGCCGCTGGGCACGCACGAACGCTTCATCGGGTTCCTGATCGAGCATTACGCCGGCAACTTCCCGCTCTGGCTCGCTCCCGAACAGGTCCGGGTGCTGACCATCGGGGATGACGAGCGTCTCGTGGATTACGCCCGCTCCATCGTCACCGAGCTGCGCGGACAACAGGTCCGGGCCGAGGGCGATTGGTCCACCAATCCGATCAAGGCCAAGATCCAGGACGCCGAACAGGCTAAGGTCCACACCATGCTCGTGCTCGGCGGCCGTGATCTCGACGCCGGCGTCGTCAGCGTGCGCCTCCACAGCAAGGGTCCCCAGGGAGCCAAGCCCCGCGCCGAGGTCGTCGCCGACATTGTTGCTGCCATCCGCGAACGGAGGGCGTAAGCGCGCTCACTCCGTGACCTCGACGTCCACCCAGACCAGTCGGTGGTCGGAGGCTTGGATCCATTTGGATTCAGGCTCGCCGGAGGCCGGCCAGAACACGCCGGAATCGAGGACCTTGAAACCGGCCTTGGAGGGGAGGACGTAGTCGATGCGGAGGTTTCCGGGGGCGTTGCCGCGGTCGGCGAAGTCGCCGGTGTCCAAGGCGGCGTTTCCCTTGTGACGCGTGTTGTTGGCGCCCTGGATCCGCGAGGCTTCCACGGCTCCGGCGCTGGCGGGCGTGTGTTGCGACGAGATGAGCGGGTGTTCGAGCAGCAGTCGGGCGGGGGACTGGAAACTGTCGCCGTCGAAGGGGTCGGCGTTGAGGTCGCCGAGGATGACGAAACGCGAGTCCGGCTTCAGGCCGCCCGGGGCACCGGCATCATCCTTCATCCACGCATCGTCGCGGACGTAATCGGCCCAGAAGCGGATCTCGTCGTGGTTGCGTCGGCCGTTGCGATCCTCGGGTCCGTCGAAGACAGGGGGCGTTGGGTGACTGGCAAGGACGTGGACCAGGGTTCCAGGGCGGACTTCGATGGGGACGTCGACATGGCTCTTGGAGGAAAGCCGGAAGACGGCGAGCGCAGAGGGTGGATACCAATCGCTGGGCTCGGGCGTGGCGGGATCATCCGGCAACACGGCGCCCGGCATGTCCTTCCAGAGCAGTTTCTGGAAGGTGCGGATAGCGTTGGGGCGGAGAGGGAATCGCGACAGGATCACCAAGCCGTACTGGCCGGGAAAGGTGCCGAACCCATAGCAATCGCCGCCGTAGGCGTTGCGTTCGCGTGCGTTCGCGGTGGCAGACGGCGGTGTATGGGTGGCTTCGCCGTCGCGGTTGAAATCGTGGGTGGCCTTGCCGGGCGTGTTGGGGGAGACCCCCGTGTTGACCTCCGGCATCGCGATGTGTGGCAGGTCCAGTGGACTCTGGCCGTGTTGGACCACGCCCAGGTACCGCTTCTGGAAATCCACGATGGTCGCCCCGGAGCTATCGTGGTCGAACTCGTTCAGCAGGACGATGTCGGGTCGGACCTTCTGGAGGATGGCCGCGATATGCGCTGCCTGCGCGTTGGTGCCGGAGTGCAGGTCCGCCGCGAGGGCGCCGGGTTGCTCGCGGTTGAGGGAGACGTTGAAGGTCGCGATGCGCAGGCGCAGGGGTTCGGCCGCACCCGTCGTGAGAAGGAGGGGAAGGGCGGCGATCGCGCCGACCCTTCGGACGGAGGGGGATTTCATGGTTCCTTCGGGTGGATGCCAGATGGGGATTCAACGAGCCGTCGGTGCTTCCAGCAGGCGTTGCATGGCCTGCATGAGCACGCCCTGGACCTTCGGCGCGACGTTCGAGGAGCGGGGCTCTGTTTCGTAGCCGCCGAGCTCATACGCCTTCTCGGTACCGATATAGGCCGTGCCGTAATCGCCGTAGGAGGCCATGGCGATCTGCAGGTCGGGTCGCATCGCCCGTGCGGCCAGTTGGTACTCCACGAAAAGTTCACCAGGCATGTGGAGGATCCGGACGTTGCCGAGTCGCAGGCAGCCGATGTCGCAGCCCTTGCCGGCCTGGACACGCTCAAGGTAGGCCAATTGCGCCGCGACCACGTGGATCTGGGGCGTGGGTCGACGGACAGCCTGATCCAGTTCGGACGCCTTCAGATGGGTGGCCACGGGCAACAGCAGGGTTTCCGAACGCCACTCGACATCCTCGGATCGGATGGCCGTCCGGGTGGTGGCCTTCCAGGCGCGGGCCATGCCATCAGCCAGCCTTCCTGCCAGCACGGCGCGATTCGTCGGTGAGCCGTCGTTGTACTTGCCGGCACCGATGTTTCCGCCGGCACCGTTGAAATGCACGTGAAGCAGCCCGGGAAGGGACTGGTCCCGCAGGAAGCGCGCAATTCCGGGGAAGTCCGGATTGGCCAGTCCCGTCCGGTAATAACTCTGCGGGTGGGTGGCGTAATAGCTCAGCGCCACCAACGGCACCTCTTCCTGCCAGAAACTGACCAGGATCACGTTGGGATCAATCAGGCCTTCGGGGGCCGCCTGCAGCGCGGGATCCTTGCAACTCGTGTATCGGACTGCCCGGATGTTGCCGTCCGGTCCGGCGATCCGACGGTTCGACGCCACCTGATGGACTTCGGCCTGTCCCCAGCCGATGTGGCTGACAGGCTTGAACTGGGCGACCGCTCCCGCGACGGCGTTGCTGGCGCGCAGCATGGCCGGAAGGACAATCCCACTGTCGAACGGTCCCGGAGCCATGCCCCGCGAGACGAGGATCCGTTCGGAGGTGGCATCCGCTTGTGGGGCGTCGTGTTGGTGCAGGGCGTGGATGGAAACCCGGCTCCTTCGGGTTCCTGCGGCTGCTGCCAGCATGTCCCGGAACTGGTCGTGCGAATCATTCGCCACCCCGATCCAGTCGATGGCGCATAGGACGATGGGTTCACTGGTGCCGCGCAGGATGATGCCACGACACCTCAACGTCAGTTCCCCGGCGCCGACCATGGGATCGTAGGCCAGCATCGTGCCGGTGGAAGGGGTCGCGTCGGCGTCGAAACGCGCGATTTCCAGCGTTCCGCCCAGCGCGCGGGCAAAAAGCGCCACCCCGGCAAACAGACAGGAAAGAAAGCGGCATTGCATGGGGCCATCCTGCGATGGAACGACCATCCCGGTCGATGCCCCATCTGGGTCCATGGAGGCCCCGGAAAACAAAAAGGGCGCCCGAAGGCGCCCTTGTTCGTCAGTGGATCGCGAACCTTACTGGATGTGGTTCGGGAGGGACCACTTCAGGTTCTGGCCAGTGCTCGCGGCGGAGTCACGGATGGCTTCGCGGAAGCGGGAGGACGTGACCTGCTGCACGGAGCCGTCACCCAGGAGGATGTTACCGGCGGAATCATGCGTGCGGGAGGTGAAGCCGAACTTGGTGTTGGACACCAGCGCGGAGGCCTGGGCCGGCAGGATCTGGAGGCCGGAGGGCTCGCCCGCGGGGATCAACGTCCAGTTGGCGATGGCAGCCTTGCTCATCAGGGCCACCGTGGCGGCCGTGGTGTCACCGCTGACGTTACGATCGCCACCCAGGATCGTCTGGGGATTCTCTTCGGAGGCGTCGAGGCCGAGGAAGTAGGAGATGTGCTGGTTGCCGCGAGGTCCGGTCACGACGTTGTTACCGCTGCGGACGACGTGCAGCCAATTGGTCGCATCGACAGGGCGGGCAGCCGTGTCGCTGGCCTGCTGGCCGTCCGACGGGCACACCACGATCTTGGGCGTGGAGAGTTCGTTGGAGATGGCGGCGAGGTGCGCCCAGGTCTGGGCTCCGTTCGTGGCCGTGCCACCGTTGGCGACATCAACCGTCCAGGGGAACTGGCCGTTGTTGTCCGTGGAGAAGATGCGGAGGCCGAGGCCCACGTTCTTCAGGTTGTTCACGCACTTGATGCGCTGCGCCTTGGCCTTGGCCTTGGCGAGAGCGGGGAGAAGCATGCCGGCGAGGATCGCGATGATTGCGATCACGACGAGCAACTCGATCAGCGTGAACGCGCCCCGACGCTGGGTATGGAGACGATTCATAGGATTTGTGTGAATTTAGCGGGCTTAACGCGGCGCGCACTTTAGGGAGACGACCCGGAGTGTCAACGCCTTTCCCCTGACTGCTTAGCACTCGCGGTGCCAGTAACCGGGGGGATGCTGAGATCCTGTCACAACCGGATTCGATTGGGGAAGTTCAGACCTCGAAAATTCTTGGTGTCACGGTCTGGTCGTGGATGTGCCGTGTGGACAAAAAGGGACAGTTTCCACCCGCCCAAATCATCGTTCATGGAAAAGATGAACACGTAAATATATGTGGCTTAAATAGATGCGTTTGTGGTTGTGGAACATGGCATCCCCATTGCTCTGCCAGAGAAGTCCGCGGTGCATAGGGCATGGCGGGGCGGGCTTGGGTTGATCCGGCAAGCGGGCTCGCGAGGGAGGAACCGGTGGAACGCTGCGCATGAAGAGAATCGAAGCAGTCATCAAACCGTTCAAGCTCGAGGAGGTAAAGGACGCCCTCCACGACGTTGGCATCGAGGGCATGACGGTCAGTGAGGTCAAGGGATTTGGTCGCCAGAAGGGCCACACGGAAATCTACCGCGGAAGTGAGTACACGGTGGATTTCCTCCCCAAGATCAAGATCGAGCTGGTGGTTTCGGACGCCAAGGTGGCCGATGCGACCTCCGCGATCGTGAAGGCCGCCAAGACGGGAAAGATCGGTGACGGCAAGATCTTCGTTTCACCCATTGAGGAGGCCATCCGCATCCGGACCGAGGAGCGGGGAGATGCGGCTGTCTGAGGTTCGGTCCCAACCAATCACATCAGAATCAATTCTATCCAAACCGTATGAAATCCTTGTTTCGGGCAACTGCCATCACGGCGCTGCTGGCTGCGGCCGGTGGGGCTGTGCAAGCCGCCGATGATCCAGTGGCGGCCCTGACCTCGAATGCGAGTGCGCTCCGGATCGGTGTCGACACCGTCTGGGTGCTGGTCGCGGCCATGTTGGTGTTCTTCATGAACGCCGGGTTCGCGCTGGTGGAATCCGGCCTCTGCCGCGCCAAGAACTGCGTCAACATCCTGGCCAAGAACTTCGTTGTGTTCGCCATCTCCACGATCTCCTTCTGGGCGATCGGCTGGGGATTGATGTTTGGCGACGGCAACCTGTGGGTGGGCATGAAGGGCCTGTTCTTCGTGAGCGGCGCTGACAATTCGCCGGCCCTCGGTGAGGCTTACCTGGCGATGAACCCCTTCTCGACGGCCAAGTACGAAGGCGTTTATGGCGCCATCAACTGGACCCCGGTTCCGCTTCTCGCAAAGTTCTTCTTCCAGCTCGTGTTCGCTGGTACGGCCGCAACAATCGTTTCCGGCGCCGTTGCCGAGCGTATCAAGTTCGGATCCTTCGTGATCTTCAGCTTCCTGCTGGTGGCCTTGGTTTACCCGGTTTCAGGTCACTGGATCTGGGGCGGTGGCATCCTGGGTTCCACCCCGGGTGAATCCGGTCTGGCCAAGTTCTTCGGCAACTTCCGCGATTTCGCAGGTTCCACGGTGGTCCACTCGGTCGGCGGCTGGGCAGCCCTCGCCGGTGTGATCGTCCTCGGTGCCCGTACCGGCAAATTCACCGCGGACGGCAAGATTCGCCCGATCCCCGGCCACAACATGACCTCGTCCGCGCTCGGCGTGCTGATCCTCTGGCTCGGATGGTTCGGGTTCAACCCGGGTTCGACCATGTCGGCCGGTGACGGCAAGGCCATCTCCCACGTGTTGCTCAACACGAACATCGCTGCTGCGACGGGTACCTTGGGCGCCCTGATCGCCTCTTGGGTCCTGCTCAAGAAGCCCGATCTCTCCATGGTCCTCAACGGTTGCTTGGCGGGTCTGGTTGCCATCACCGCCCCGTGCGCGTTCGTGACCATCGAAGCCGGTGCCATCATCGGCCTGATCGGCGGCATCATCGTGGTTCCCGCGGTGCTGATGTTCGACAAGCTCCGCCTCGACGATCCCGTTGGTGCCCTCTCGGTCCATCTCGTGAATGGCGTCTGGGGCACCCTCGCCCTTGGCTTCTTCTACCACGGCAAGAAGGACTACGGTGATGGCGCCATCGCCAACACCATCGCGGCCCTCGACACCGGCCTCTCCCGTGGCGAGCAGATCGTCGCCCAGTTCAAGGGTGTCGTCTTGGTCGGCGTGTTCGTCTTCGCCGCGTCCATGGTCCTTTGGTTGGCCCTGAAGGCCTTCGGCGGAATCCGTGTGAGCAAGGAGGAAGAGGCCGAGGGTCTCGACATCGGCGAGCATGGCAATCAGGCGTATCCCGACTTCCAGAACCTGGTCGAGAAGTGATTCCAGCCGTGCGGGGGCGAGGGTGACGCCACACTCACCCGAGCCCCTGACCGGTCCTTTCGTATCGTTTCAGCTCACAGATCCATCATCCGCCCCCGTGCGTTTCCACAAGAATCCACGGGGGCTTTTAAAGGCAGAAAACACCTATGAAGAAAATCGAAGCAATCATCAAACCGTTTAAATTGGAGGAAGTTAAGGATGCCCTGCACGACGTGGGCATCGAGGGCATGACCGTCAGCGAGGTCAAGGGCTTCGGCCGCCAGAAGGGGCACACCGAGATCTACCGTGGCAGCGAGTACACCGTGGACTTCCTCCCCAAGATCAAGCTCGAGCTCGTGGTCGCCGACGCGAAGGTCGCCGACGCAACCGCAGCGATCGTGAAGGCGGCCAAGACCGGGAAGATCGGCGACGGAAAGATCTTCGTCTCCACGATCGACGAAGCCATCCGGATCCGGACCGACGAGCGGGGGGATGCCGCCGTCTGAATGCGAGAACCAGTCACCCACCCAGAACAGAACACAACTCAGTACCACCTGACTCCCATGAACAGAATCCTTCGCCTGTTGCTGGCCATGATGGCCGCCCTGTTCGGTGCTGCGGCACTTCAGGCAGCCGACGGCCCGAGCCGGACAACCGAGGAACGGTTGGAAGACATCGAGGCCTACATCAACAACGCGGCCCGCAACGGTTCGACCAACGCACCGTCCAAGATTGCCGGGCCTGGCCCCGGTCACAATGCGTGGCAGATGACCTCCACCGCGTTGGTCCTTTTCATGACCCTGCCGGGCCTGGCGCTCTTCTACGGCGGTCTGGTCCGCAAGAAGAACATCCTTTCCCTGCTGGCCCAGTGCATGGGGATTGCCGGCTTGGTCACCATCCTGTGGTGGGCGGTTGGCTACAGCCTCTCATTCGGCGTCGGCAATGCCTTCATCGGGGATACGAATTACGCCCTGCTGAAGGGCGTTGAGCCGGGCAACGTAGGAGCAGGCTACCACTGGATCAGCGATGCCATGTGGGCGATGTTCCAATTGACGTTCGCCATCATCACCCCGGCGCTGATCCTGGGCGCGATCGCCGAGCGCATGAAGTTCCTGGCGGTCCTCGTGTTCGTCGCGCTGTGGATGTTCGCGGTGTACTTCCCGTTCGCCCACATGGTCTGGGCCGGTTCGGGCTTCATGTGCGGTCCGTTGAACAAGGACGCGACCATCAAGGCCATCGACTTCGCCGGCGGCACCGTGGTGCACATGACCTCGGGTTGGAGCGCGCTCGTGCTCTGCATGATCCTCGGCAAGCGTCTCGGCTTCGGGAAGGAACAGATGACCCCGCACTCCATGACCCTGTGCATGGTCGGTACCGGCATGCTCTGGGTGGGTTGGTACGGTTTCAACGCCGGCTCGGCCCTCGGTGCCGACGCGATCGCCTCGACGGCCTTCATGACCACCACCCTGGCGGCTGCTGTGGCCGGGTTTGTCTGGCCGGTGTGTGAGTGGATCACCCGCGGCAAGCCGAGTGTGCTCGGGTTTTGCTCCGGCATCGTCGCCGGTCTGGTGGTCATCACCCCGGCCTGCGGCTACGTCACGGCGACCTCGGCGGTCATCATCGGTGTCCTCGCCGGCGTGGTTCCGTTCCTCGCCTGCTCCTACCTCAAGCGTCTCCTCGGTTATGACGATGCGCTCGACACCTTCGGGGTGCACGGCGTGGGCGGCACGATGGGTGCCATCCTCACGGGCGTGTTCGCCGATCCCAAGGTCAACGGCGTCCTGGCCGAGAGCGGCATGAACCTCATGCCTGGCCTCCTCATGAACCAGATCAAGGCGGTCGGCCTGACCATCGTCTGGAGCGTGGTCGCCACCGCGATCATTGCCTTCATCGTCAAGTTCACGATCGGTCTCCGCCCGACCGAGGAAGATGAACGCATGGGCCTCGACCTCGCCGAACATGGCGAGGAAGGCTACCACGGCTGATTCCAGCCTCATTCCAGAGCGCCGGCGGATTACCCAAAAGGGTGGCCGCCGGCGCTTTTGCGTTCAGCTCCCGTGTGCGCGGACGATCAGGCCCGTGGTGTTGTCCCGACCGCTTCCCGCCAGGGAGGCCTCGACAATCCGTCGGGCGGCCTCCGGTGCGGTGGGATCCGGATCGCTACGAAGGTGTTCGGTGATGCGTTCATCCAGCAGGCCATCGACGAGTCCGTCGGTGCACAGCAGGAAAAGGTCGCCGGGCTCGATGCCGACCGCGCCGAGTTGGGGTTCGACGAACTGGTTGCCGGCACCGAGGGCCTTTTGGAGCGCACTTCGCCGCGGATGGGTGCGCGCCTGCCACGGGGTGATCTGGCCGGTGCGGAGCAACCAACCGACATGGGTGTCGTCCTGCGTGATCTGTCGCAGGGGGCCGCCGTCGCCGGGAAGGTGATAGATCCGGCTGTCGCCCACGTGGGCGAAGTACATCCAATGCGGGGTGAACCACGCGAGGCTCAGGGTGGTCTGCATGCCGGAACATTCCTCGTAACTCTGGCCGAGGTAGGTCAGCGCCTTGTGGATCTGGGACACCAGCTCGGCGAGGACGTCCGTGTGGCCGGCAGAAAGCCCTTGCGCGGCTTGCCGGAAGGCGCGGGGCATCAGCGTGGAGAGCTTTTCCACAGCTACACGGCTCGCGAATTCCCCGGCCAGTTCCCCGCCCATGCCGTCGCAGACGGCAAACGCGGCATCCATCGTACTCAGGTCCGAATCGCCGTGCTTCCCCAGTCGTTGGATCTCCCGGCCGTCGAAGCGGACACCCAGAAAGGAGTCCTCGTTCCCCGGTCGCACGTGGCCGCGGTCGGTGCAGGCCGACCAGGTCAGGCGTTGGACCTTGGGGCGGTTGGGGTCGATGTCCGGCGGACGGTCAGCGGTTGGGTTCACGCGGGGGTGGGCAGGATCGTGGCAAACTCGAAATCGATCAGGCAGAACCGGCCGTCCGACTGCCGGTACGTGATGTTCCGGATGTTGATGTCGTCATGCCGGACGCCGTAGGCCTCCAGTTCGGCGAAGACCTCGTTCAACCGGGCATCATCGATCCGTTCGACCCGGGCGCCGCAATTGGTGGTGATGATTCGGAGTTGGCTGGGGTCCGCTTCAAGGAGTTTGGGGACGAAGGTGCAGCCTCGCTCGGCCAGGAGTTGCAGGACGCGGACCTCGTGGTCGAAGCGGGTGCGGGCGTCCGCGCCGTGGTAGACCTTCACGACGCGACCGTCGAAGGTCAGGTTGACCGTGGAGCGGAGGGTGTCCTTGACCTTCAGCATGGGTGATCAGGGAGAAACACGTGGGGGAGGGAACCTGTGGCCATTATTGAGCAGGATGTCCTCATCGGGGCAATGGTTGGGTTCAAAAGAATCCATCGGAACCATGAGGCAAACCGTTGAAAGCGCTGAAAACCCTGCGGAATGGGCAAAACCAAATGGCTTCCACCGCAAAATTCTGGTGGCATGGCACTCTTCGTGCGGTTAAGGCAGAAGGTGCCTACGCGAGGAACCATGACGAACGTGGGCGCGCAGAACGTAACCTGTTAGACTCATCCATATGGCGAAGTACAAGCTCGAATATATTTGGCTCGACGGCTACGAGCCCGTCCCGAACCTCCGCGGCAAGACTCAGATCAAGGAGTTCGATGCTTTCCCCAAGCTGGAGCAGCTCCCGCTGTGGAACTTCGACGGCAGCTCCACCCGCCAGGCCGAGGGTCGCAGCTCGGATTGCGTTCTCAAGCCCGTGGCCATCTACCCGGACTCGACCCGCAAGAACGGCGCGCTCGTGATGTGCGAGGTCATGATGCCGGACGGCAAGACCCCGCACCCCTCCAACAGCCGCGCGACGATCCTCGACGACCCCGGCGCTTGGTTCGGCTTCGAACAGGAATACTTCCTTTATCAGGACGGTGTTCCCCTCGGTTTCCCCAAGGGCGGCGGTTTCCCCTTCCCGCAGGGCGAATACTACACCGGCGTCGGTTACAAGAACGTCGGTGACGTGGCTCGTGAGATCGTCGAGGAGCACCTCGACCTGTGCCTCGACGCCGGCATCAACCACGAGGGCATCAACGCCGAAGTGGCGAAGGGCCAGTGGGAATTCCAGATCTTCGGCAAGGGCTCCAAGAACGCCGCGGATCAGGTCTGGGTGGCACGCTACCTCATGATGCGCCTGTGCGAGAAATACCAGGTCGACATCGTCTGGCACTGCAAGCCCCTCGGCAAGGACGTGGACTGGAACGGTTCCGGCATGCACTCGAACTTCTCCACCACCCACCTCCGCGAGGTTGGCGGCAAGGAATACTTCGAAGCCCTCATGGCGGCCTTCGACAAGTACAAGAACGAACACATCGCCGTGTACGGCCCCGACAACCACCTCCGCCTCACTGGTCTCCACGAGACCCAGTCGATCGACAAGTTCAACTACGGCGTCGCCAACCGTGGCGCCTCGATCCGCGTCCCCCACAGCTTCGTCAACAACGGCTACAAGGGATACCTCGAGGATCGCCGTCCGAACTCCCAGGCCGATCCGTACAAGATCGCCAGCCGCATCCTGCAGACCATCGCCACGGTGCCGACGAAGTAATCCGTCATCCGTTGGTTGATTCCAAGGCCCCCGCGCAAAACAGCGCGGGGGCCTTTGGCTTTTAGGTGCAACCTGCGCCCGGATGCCTCCCCATGGTTCAGCTCCGCGTGGGCGTGCAGTGACAATCCGTTCCAGAGGCCAAGCTTCGATGCATCGACATCCACAAAACCGTCGAGTTTCCCGCCCAGTTCCCATTCCCGACGACCCTCTCCCGCGGCCAATTCCTGAAGGAAGTGGGTCACCGACCCCCGCAACGAAACGCCCTCTTCCCTCAAGGCGGATCCCCGCCCGAACCAATCTCCGGTCAAGGTCGGGCCATCCCACCAAGCGACCGTTGCGCCTGCATCCGCGGCCCATGCACCTGTGGCCGCCATCAAGCCCGCGGCTGCCCAACGGATTCTCCATCCCATGCGGTTCCTCATCGCTTTTCTGCCTGCTTAACGCCCGACACAGCCTTTGCCCCCTCCTCACCGATCGGTGGACCGGCGATAGATCGTCTTCCCTTCCTTGATCGTTTCCAGCACACGGATGTCCCGGATCTGCATTGGATCGACTGTCAGCGGATTGCGATCGAGCACGACCAGATCGGCGAGCTTGCCGACTGCGAGGGTGCCCTTGTCGTTTTCCTCGTGATACTGGTACGCCGCCCAGTCTGTCACCGCCTTCAATGCGAGGTATGGGCTCACGCGTTCCTTGGGTCCCACCACCACGCCGCTGCGGCTCAACCGGTTCACTGCCGTCCACGTAAGCATCAGGATGTCCGGGGGCACCACCGGGGAATCATTGTGGTTCGAGAACTTCAGCCCGATCGCGTGGGCGTGCGCGAGTGGGCTGATGCCAAAGGCGCGTTCGGCGCCGAATGTCTCGATGTGGGTGTCGCCCCAGAAGAACGTGTGGGCCGTGAAGAAGCTGGGAACGATGCCGAGGGCCTTCATGCGGTCCACCTGTTCGTGCCGTGCAAACTGGGCATGGATGGCCACCGGTCTCAGGTCCTTGGCACCCACCTTCTGCCGCGCCCGCTCGACCGAATTCAGGAAGGCTTCGACAGCGGCATCCCCGTTCGAGTGGACCAGCAGTTGCAGGTCATGCCGGTAACCCCATTCCACCCATTCATCCAGCTCCGCCTGTTCGATCGAAGGGTACGCCCGGTAATCCGCAGGCAAGCCTGCGGGCGGACGTGTGTAGGGCAGGGTCATGAAGGCGGTCTTGCCCTGCGGCGATCCGTCGCCCGTGATCTTCACGCCGCCGATCTTCAGGTGGTTTTCGTACACACCCACCCGGATCCGGTTCGTCGCCAGCACGTCCGGCACCGGCACCGATTCCATGCCGCCACGCCCGGGACGCGCCCTGCCGGCATTCGAAACCTGTGATCCCGGCGGATAGACTTCCACCCCCTCCAACGCCACTTCACCGCGCATGACCTTCGTCAGGACCTTCCACATCGGGTAACTCACCACATCCAGCTTCAGTCGCCCCTGGCGCGCCTCTTCGCGCAGGAACTCCACGTTGTCCGGGTTGGCGATGCCGTCCTGTGCGGTCGTGATCCCGTGACTGGCCCAGAGCTGCTGGACCTCGGCGAAGATCCGCACCTGCTCCTCGCGGGATTGCCGGGGGAAGTAGGGAAGGAACGCATACGCCGCCTGTTCCTCGATGATGCCATTGGGTTCCCGGGTCGCGGGATCCCGTTGGATCACGCCACCCGGGATGTCCTCCGTGTCCTTGGTCAACCGCGCCAGCTTCAGCGCCGCACTGTTCGCCACCAGCAGGTGACCCGACGTGTGCAGGATGACAATCGGAACATCCCGGCTCACGGCGTCGAGGTCCATTCGGGTCGGGTGCCGGCGTTCCTTCAACAGGCTGTCGTCGTATCCGACGGCCACCACCAATCGACCGGGCACCGGAGGCTTCTGGCGGAGGTGATCGGTGAGTTTGCGGCGGATGTCCTCGATGGAGGTGACATCGCCGACGGGCGGCGGATTCAATACCGGGAGCGTCCACTGCTGGATGTAATCGGCGATGTGTCCGTGTCCATCGATGAACCCGGGCAACAGGACCTTCCCACCCAGGTTCACCACCCGCGTTTGGGCGCCGGCCTGTTTCATCGCGGACGTCCGGGATCCCACGTGGACGATCCGTCCATCCCGCACCGCCAACGCCTCCGCGTACGTGGGTTGATCCCCGGACATCGTCAGGATCTCGCCGCCGACGTAGATCGTTTCCGCGGGCAGCCCGTCGCGCCCACCCCCGGAAACCGCGCACCCTGCCGACGCGAACATCCAGCAGGCCACGACAACGCCGCTTCCAACCCGGCGCCAGACCGAACTCTTCCCATCAGGTCGCACTCGCATCAGTGCCCCCACGCTAGGCACGACCGGACCTCCGTTCCCAGTCTGTCCTGCGGGACGGGGAGTGAAAAACATTATGTTTCACGAGCCTAATCGGAGTCGCCACCACGCTTCGCGGTCCTGGATGCGAAGGAGATCTCGACAGGATGACAGGATGGACAGGATGGGGTGGGTCACTTGATGGCGATCGGATTCCAGACCTTGGCGAAACCCAGTCCCTCGAAGTCCTTGATGTTGGCGGTGGCGAACTCGGTGACACCGAAGGCCTGCAAGGCGAGGGCGGTGCCGGTCAGTGCATCGGAATCAGGGCAGGCGAGGTTCCCCATCAGCAAACGCAGCATCGCGGAGTTGTTCGACTGTAAGACCCTTCCAGCCGACACGGCTGGAAGACGGTGGTGTTCAGTTGGTATCCGCTGGGGTATCTGGTTCCGGGTAGACCTGCAGCAGCAATTCAGCGCCTCGCCGGAACGTTTCGGCGAGGGACCATTCGCGTCGTTTGGCAAAGGCCCGGGCCTCACGAAAGAGTTCTTCGGGAACGCGGATCTGCGTTTTCGTCATGGTGGATAATTTCAGGTGCCAATGGGATGGATGTCAATGTGCCTGCCGACCGTGGATCCGGAGCAATGTGCGCATTTTGTCAGTGCCCCCGCATGTTACGGGGTGGGCAGTCATCCTCTCGGAGGTTCGATTCCGTGCATCGTGGGCCAGCAACCGCGAACGGAAGGTGCGTGGAGCCGCAGGCTGGGATCGTCTCCGATCCACCCCGGTTTGCCGTTCATGTCCACGAACGCCACCCCAGTCGGCAGGTTCGGCTGTTCATCCGCCACCCGGATCATCTTTGCCTCGGCCTCGTCGCTGATTTCGATCCATGTGGTCTTCAGCTTGAGTGGGTCGAGTGTGCGAGCCTGGATTTCCTCGAGCTTCGCGGGATCGATCCGCGCGAAGCGCCGCATCATCTTGAGCAGGGAAAGCGGACTGAAGCCGGGGTCCTTTCCACACGCAGCCCAGCAGATTGCGGCCAGTGGGTAGGTGGTGTGTAGTTGCACGATGTCCACGTAGTCACGCGTCTCCGTTCGGGCAGACAGAGCGAGCGCCTTGTTGGTGGCAATGTCGAACAGATGCAAACGCCAGCCAAGCTGGGGGTCACGTTCGATGGGAAAGAAACGGAAGACGGAGTCGGCGGCCCAGTCGATCTCGACGCTGTCCTTGTCGCGGGAGACTCGGGCCTTGCGGAAGGTGAAATCCCTTTCCCACTCGCCGTGGTGACCAAGAGTCGTCACCTCAAAGCCAGCCGCCCTCAGGTGGGCGACATCGCTTTCACTGGCTCGTGTCACCTCCTCTGCCAGTTCGTGGAAGATATCGAAGTCGTGGGAGTAGCGGGCGGAATCCTCGGAAGCGTTCAGGACAATGCCCCCCGCAAAATGGCTCTCCTCGCTCCGGTTCCGGGCGAGGATGGCTAGGGCGTCCCGTTGCAGTGGGGTGAGAGGCATTGGTGAAGTTCCTGGGCGGCGCGCCACGCCCGCCGGTCGCCGTACTCCCGTAGTCGCTCGATCACGAGCCGGATGTCTGCTGCGGTCCCGATGCGCGCCTCCGGGTGGCGGAACCAGAAGCACTCGGGATGCGACCTGACGAGGGTGACGGCCCGTTCAATGAGTTCCGCCGGCACCGGCGTGGTCGGCAGCGATCCGGAATCGCTCGGTTCCGAGTGCGTGCGGTTCATGCAGGCAACCTACCCAGCAGGGCCCCGAGCGGCAAGAGGCGCATGGGCACAGGATGGGCGGGGCGGAGGGCTCTTGGAGTTCGCCGTGGCTTTTGGGTGCCGTCGGCTTCGGCCGTGCCTTCGATGCGGGCTTGCCCGGCTTTCGGGCGAGCTCAGTTTTCGATTTCTGGCTCTTTGGCCAATCGTCGCTGCCCGGCGGAGTCAGGCCCCGGAGCTTTGGCTGCCATTCTTCCACCTCAAGACATCAGGGATCTGGCTGCCCTTGGATGTCCATGGACACCTGCGCTCTGACGGGTTACCGGCTCGTGACGGCACAAGCCGGTAGCATCGTTGATGCGGCGCACATCCATCCGTTCGCCAAGAGCAGGAATAATGATCCCCGTAACGGGCTTGCGTTGTCCAAGAATGCACACTGGGCCTTCGATCACGGCCTGTGGTCATTGACCGACGACTACCGGGTCATTCTTGCCGCGACGAGTTTTCAGGAAACCGGGCCCGACTCGATGTTGCTGTCCCGCTTCGATGGAAAGCGGATCGGTTTGCCCAAGGACAAATCCCTGTGGCCGGACCCGCGGCATCTCAGGTGGCACCGACAGAATCGACTGGGCGACACAGCCTAAGTTTCCCATGTGTGTGATGCCTGCGATTCCATAGCCCGTTCAGCCGGGTAGAAAGGACAGGATGGGATGAGGACAATTCCGTGGAGTTCGGATTCTGGCTCTGTGTGTCGCCCACCCGTTCCCGGGCTTCCCGTCGGGTTGAGGGGGCGGTAGGTTTGGCGGACACATGGCGACACGGATTCTGGAAGAGCTGCGGTGGCGGGGGTTGATTGCGGACTGCACGGATGCGGCGGAGCTGGGGGCGCGGTTGGCGTCGGGACCGGTGACGTTGTACTGCGGCTTTGATCCGACGGCGGACAGCCTGCACGTGGGGCATCTGGTGCCATTGCTGGCGTTGCGTCGGTTCCAGGACGATGGGCATCGGCCGATCGCGGTCGCGGGTGGGGCGACGGGATCGATCGGCGATCCGAGCGGGAAGTCGGCGGAGCGGCAGTTGCTGACCAAGGACCAGATCGCCGCGAACGTGCTGGCGGTGCGGCCGCAGTTGGCGCGGTTGCTGGACTTCGAGCGGGCGGGCAATCCGGCGATGCTGGTGGACAACGCGGACTGGACGGCGCCGATGAGCTTCCTGGATTTCCTGCGGGACATCGGAAAGCACTTCACGGTGAACCAGATGGTCGGGAAGGAATCCGTGCGGGCGCGGATGGAGGACCGGGACGTCGGCATCAGCTACACCGAGTTCAGCTACATGCTCCTTCAGGCGTTTGATTTCTACCACCTGTGCGCAGCGCACGACTGCACGCTGCAGATCGGCGGGAGCGACCAGTGGGGCAACATCACCGCCGGGATCGACCTGGTGCGGAAGAAGCTTTCGAAGGGGGCGTTCGGCCTGACCTTGCCGCTGATCACGAAGGCAGACGGGACCAAGTTCGGGAAGACCGAAGGCGGGGCGGTGTGGCTGGATCCAAAGAAGACCAGTGTGTACCGGTTCTACCAATTCTGGATCCAGACCGACGACCGCGACGTGGTGCGGTACCTGAAATTCTTCACGTTCCTCGGCCAGGAGGAGATCGCCGCACTGGAAGCGGAGCACGTGGCGAATCCGTCGGGTCGCGTGGCGCATCGGGCGCTGGCAAAGGCGGCGACGGACCTGATCCATGGACCGGACGCGACGTTGGAGGCCCAGCGGGCTTCGGAGATCCTCTTTGGCGGGGATCTGGCCGGGGTGGGGGAATCGACGTTCCGCGAGATCGTGGGCGAGGTTCCGACGAAGGATCTGGAGGTGCCGAAGGTGTCGGCGGGGATCTCGGCACTCGACCTGTTCGTGCATTCGGGGTTGGTGCCGAGCAAGGGGCAGGCGCGAAAGGATCTGGAGGGCGGTGGCCTGTATCTGAACAACGTCCGGCTGACCGAGGTGGGCCGTGTGATCGGGAGCGCGGACCTGTTGTTCGGGAAGTGGCTGTTGCTGCGAAAGGGGCGACGGAACTACACGGTGATCACGGTGGCGTGATTCCCGGATTGCAGGTTGCGTGCCCTGAGGCTGCGAATGAGGGACGTGCGCCGGGTGAGGGCACCCGGCCTTCAGAGGGAAGGTGCGCCGGGTGGGGGCACCCGGCCTTCAACTCCCTCATCCGGGTTGGATGGGCATGATGGCGTCGACGCCGTGGCGGTCGAGGAGGCGGCAGGTAAAGCGGAGGGCGAGGTAGTTGAGGGGAGCAAGGACGGCGACGGCGGCCAGGCCCGCGAAAGGAAAGGCGCAGGCGAAAAGACCGACGAGGTCGAGGACCATCACCAGGACCACGAAGGCGAGGGCGAGCTTCGAGACGAAGCCCTTCATCCATCCCCGTTGGATGGCCTGGAAGCGGTAGACGGTGATCCCGGGTCGGATGGCGATCCAGATCAGTGCTGCCTGGGCCCCGATGATGGCGCCGTGCAGGTACCCGCCGCCCTGAAATCCGATGGCCAGCCCGGCCGTCGCCGCACACAGGGGAAGGGCAATGAGGGAACGGACGGTGGTGGCCTTCCATTGGACGCTGGCGACCTCCGCGAGGCTGACGGGGAGCGCGTGGACGGGGCAGAGTTGCAGTTGGGAGTCCGCCAGGATGGCGGGCCGCAGGGTGAAGCTGGCCGAGACGGGAAGCACGTAGAGGGCACCCGCCCCAAAGCCGATGAACGAGACCGCGATCCAATCGGGCAGAAACAGGCCGAGCAGGACGCAGATCGGAATCGTTCCGGCGAACACGATGGCGCCGAGGCGGCAACGGTCGGACCAGTTGGGCCACTGCAGACGGAGGTATTCCGCGACGATCCGTTCTCGGGGCGTCCACCACCGCCACACGAGGGACTCGATGCGGCCTTCGGGTGAGCTCAGGTTCGACGTGAGGAAGTGGCGGTCGGCGATGTCGTCGAGGATGGCGGTTTCACCGCGCGAAGGAGGACGTTGCTGTGCGATGGCGACGGATTCCGCGAGTTCCTCGTCGGCACCCTCCGGTGTTTCGAGCAGCAGGTTGAGGAGGATGTTTTCGCGGAAGACGTAGGTGTCGCGGGTCCAGCGGAGGTTCAGGGGGATCGAAGCCGCGAGGAAGCCGAGCGGGATGAGGGCGGCGAGGTATTGCCAGGGGCCGTGTCCGGTGAGGGCCGCCCATGGGAGCACGATCCAGCCCGTGGGCAGCAGGGCGCTGAGGAGGTCGCCGTGGTTCGAGAGAAGTTCGGTGACCTGCGCCTTCATCCAGGTGGAGGACTTGAGCGAGATCATCAACAGCACGGTGACCGGCAGGGACAGCGCCAGCGGCGTGGCGAGCCAGGAGGAACGCTGCGCGGCGAGGCTGTAAGCCGTGGCGCCGAGGGCAAAGCCCGCGGCCATGCCCGCGCCGGCGACCACGCTCAGGAAGGGATTGATCCCATCCGTGAGTCGGAAGCTGGCGATGCCAAATCCGATGCCTCCGGCAATCGATAGGGTCGCAATCCGTCGGATGGCACCGACGGCCAGGGTCCGTAGGACCGACTCCTGAGGCACGGGCAGGAATGCGAAGGGAACGAGGTGGACATGTTCGCGGAGTTGGCTGTTGAGGATGCCGGCGACCTGGGAAATGCCGAGGAAGAGCAGGACACCCCAGGTAAAGTGTCGAGGGCCGGGATCCATCGCCGAGATCAGGGGCGGCGCTGCCATCGCCACGATGAGGACGAACGGGTTTCCGAAGAGCGAAGGGAATCGATTGAGCTGTGATCGGAGCGAGCGTTTGAGGGCGTCGGGCGGCGGGTTCCGGGCGATCCGTTCGCGGACCTCGCGCAAGAGACGGGGATTGGGCCGAAGGATGGGCATGGCCGGCTTCAGAGCACGCCCACGGCGCGCAGGAGGGTTTCGTGCACGGTCCGTTCGGTGTCGAGGGACACGCCGGGTGGACGTTCCCCCCGGACGCACGCCGCCAGTTCGGCCAGTTCGCCGACGTAGCGTGCGTAGGCAGGAAGGGGGACCGTGGAGCGGCCCTTGGGCAGGGCTGCGGAGGGTGCGGCGAGGTCGACGGTGAGGTTGGGAGGTTCGATCGGTTGCAGGAGCGCGTTGCCACCCGTTCCGCAGAACTCGAACGAACGGTTCGCACCGGCGTTGTGGCGCAGGGTGGCGCTGGTGATCACGACGGTGGTTCGCGGATATTCGAAGACCGCGACGTTCGCATCTGCCAGCCGATCCGTGGCGCTGCCCAGGGTGCGCAGGAAGGGCGTCACGCGCTCGGGTCGACCGAGGAGGCGGACGGTGGCGTCAATGACGTGTGAACCGAGTTCGAACAAGACCCCACCGGGGAACTGCGCCCACTCGGCGCGCCGAGCGGCGTCCAATTGGTTGTCGATGGCAATCCGGACGAGGAAGAGGTCACCGAGGGCCCCGTTCCGGACGAGTTCAAGGACGTGGTTGAGGCCTGGATGGTGCCGCCACATGTAGCCCACCTGGAGCTGTAGGTTGCGGGTGCGGGCGAGTTGGATCAGGGCGTCGAGCTCGTCGAGTCGCAGGGCCGGCGGCTTTTCGAGATGGACATGTCGACCCGCGGCGAGGGCTTCGCGAGCCAGCGGGGCGTGCTGGGCCACTTCGGACTCAACGAGGATCACTTCGGCGCGGTCGAGGACCTGGGCCTTGGAGAGCATGGAGAGGCCGCGCGCGGTCCAGGTTCGCTCCAGTTCCGGGGTTTCGGCCCACGCTCCGATGCACTCGTAGTCCCCGGATTCACGGATCAGGCGTACCTTCTCGGTGGCATGCGAATAGGCCAGCCCGAGGAATCCGGCACGCAGCTTCCGGGGCGGTGGGACAGCTCCGAGGACCAACGGAGCCAGCCCCGCGGCCGCGAGGAAGCGTCGGCGGTCGATGCCTTTCCCGGTGTGTTCGCGTTCAGGATTCATGGAGGCTGTTGAGGACGCTGGCCAGGACACCATCGTCGGTTTCGCCGACGCGGTTGCGGAGGTTGGCAACGGTTTCAAACACGCGCACCTCGCCCTGGTGCAGGATGCAGACGCGGTCGGCGAAACGTTCCGCGGCTTCCAGGACCTGGGTGGTGTAGAGGATGGTGCGTCCCCGGGCGGTTGCGGCCCGGGCCTCGGACTTGAAGAGCGAGAGTCCCCGCGGATCCATGCCGGAGGCGAGGGGTTCATCGAGGAGCCAAAGTTCGGGATCGATGACCAGCAGGGTGAGCAGCGCGACCTTGTACGATTGGCCTCGGGAGAGGGACTCGACCGGAGCCTCTGCGAGGTGCAGCAGATCAAAGGCGCGGAGCCAGTGGACGATGCGTTCCGGGGCATCGGGTCCGTCGGCGCCGTAGATGCGGAGGACAAGTCCCAGGCTTCGCAGGACGGTTTCCGAGGTGAAGTGCGGCGGGAAATCCGGGAGGAACATCATCCGCCGTCGTAGTTCCAGATCCCCGACCGCGAAGGGGCGACCGTCGTAGGTGACTTCTCCCTGATCGGGGCGGATCAATCCTGCAAGGCATCGCAGGAGGGTCGTCTTGCCCGCCCCATTGGAGCCCAGGACGGCGATGATCTGCCCCGGGGTGAGGCTGAGGCTGACGCCGTCGAGGGCGCGGATCCGGCCATAGGTCTTGTCGACGGCAGACAGTTCGACGTTCACAGGGAGCGATTGAACCGCGAAACGGCCTTCGATTCCACAGATTACAGGGATGGCACTTCAAGGCGGGCCATCGGAATCGAAATGTCTGAGGTGAAGAGCCAGGCCCGATCCCGATCCCGATCCCGAGGGTTCGGCGGCGATGTGGACAATGTTGGGGGTGGAGATGCGGCCGTTGCAGAGAAGCGGAGGACCCAGGGAGGACCCAAGGGGAACCCAGAGGGGGGGATTTGTCTTCCGAAGAAAGACCCCTTGAGAGAGGTCCGGGAAAGTGGAATTTCCGGCCGATGGTGGAGCCGAGGGGATTCGAACCCCTGACCCCCACAATGCCATTGTGGTGCTCTACCAACTGAGCTACGACCCCAACGGCCGGAAAGCGGGCGGCACTCTAGGAATCGCGGGCGAAGTGTCAAAGGCTTTTCCTTAGAAACCTGCATTTGATCCCAAAATGATGGATCGGTGCCTTGCCACCCGGGCGACCGAACATATCCTGCCCAGCCGTATGCCTTGGTCGCACCGAATGAAGTGGCGCTTTGCCGTCGTCCTTGCCGCAACCGCAGCGCTTGCCGCGCGTGCCCAGCACCAACTGGGGCCGCAGGGGCAGTTTGAGTCGCCGAAGATCGCGGCGGCTTCGGACGAGGGTGAGAAGAACCTGAAACGGTTCCGTCTGCCGCCAGGGTGGAAGGGGCAGTTGTTCGCCGCGGAGCCCGAGGTGGCCCATGGCGTGGCGTTCGACGTGGCGGATGACGGACGTGTGTTCGTAGCCCAGACCTTCCGCGCCTGGCGCGGGGTGCCGGACATCCGCGGCATCATGGACTGGCTGGATGAGGATCTGGCCTGCAAGTCCGTGGAGGACCGGCTCGCGATGATGCGTCGGCATCTCGGCGAGAAGGGCATGAAGGATTACTACCGGAACACCGAGCGCATCCAGTACCTGCGGGACACGAATGGCGATGGGCGTGCAGATGTGTCGCAGATCTTCGCGGAGAACTTTGCCACGCCTTTGGATGGCGTGGCGGCGGGTGTGCTGGCGCGGGGCAAGGATGTCTGGTTTGCGAACATCCCGAACGTCTGGCACCTGCGCGACGAGAACCTCGACGGCGTGGCCGACAGCCGCCGTAGCATCAGCTACGGCCATGGCGTCCGCGTCGGATTCCTCGGGCACGATCTTCACGGGTTGAACTTCGGTCCGGACGGGAAGCTCTACTTCTCGATCGGCGACCGGGCTTCGGTGCTCAAGACCGAAGGACGGACGGTGGGAACGCCGGACACCGGTGCCGTCTTCCGGTGCAACCCGGATGGCACCGGGATGGAGATGGTCTACAGCGGCCTGCGCAATCCGCAGGAGCTGGTGTTCGATGAATGGGGCAACCTGTTCACCGGCGACAACAACTCGGACGGCGGCGACCAGGCACGCTGGACCTACCTCATCGAGGGCGGCGACAGCGGTTGGCGGATCGGGTGGCAGTTCCTCGAAGGCGCGGATGCACCGATGCCACGCGGACCGTGGAACACCGAGAAGATGTGGCAGCCGCAGAACGATGCGCAGCCGGCCTACATCACCCCGCCAATCAAGAACATCACGGCCGGTCCGTCAGGCAACGCGTATTACCCGGGCACGGGCATGGGCACGGACTGGAACGGCACGTTCACGTTGTGCGATTTCCGCGGATCCGGGGCGAACTCCGGGATCTGGAGCTTCCAGCTGAAGCCGAAGGGCGCGTCGTTTGAGATCGTGAACGACAAGCAGTTCCTGTGGTCGATCGAGGCGACCGACGGCACATGGGGACCCGATGGGGCATACTGGGTGTTCGACTGGGTGGACGGATGGGAAGGGGTCGGCAAGGGACGTCTGTACCGGTTCGTTGATCCGGCGCACATCGGTTCGGACATCGTGAAGTCGACGCAGGCGTTGCTGGCCGGCGGCTTTGAGAAGCGCAGCGAGAAGCAACTGCTCGGTGATCTCGCGCATCCGAATTTCCGGGTTCGTCAGAACGCGCAATTCGCGTTGGCCGGCAAGGGCGAGAAGGTCATTCCTGCGCTGGTCAAGTTGGCGAAGGGATCGAGCTCGCTGCACGCGCGGCTGCACGCCGCATGGGCGCTGGGGCAGGTGGCGGAATCGTCGAGGGCCACCCGTTTCGGCGCGTCGTCGCCGGCGTTGGATGCGCTGATTCCGTTGCTGGGCGACGCGGAATCCAAGGTGCGCGGCAACGTGGGCCGGATCTTGGGCGATGCGCGTTACGCGAAGGCCTATGATGGATTGGTGCGATTGACCTCGGATGCCGACGCGCAGGTCCGCGCGCTGGGTTGCATCGCGTTGGGCAAGCTGGCCCGGCGTGAGGCGTTGCCTGCGCTCTTCCAGGTGCTGCGCGATAACGACAATCGCGACCCGCACCTGCGCCACGCCGCCTCTTTTGCCGTGTCGCTGTCGGCGGATGTCGATGACCTGATCGCGGCCGCAAAGGATCCGTCGGAAGGTGTGCGCATGGGTGTGCTGCTGGCGATGCGGCGGTTGGAGCGGAGCGAGATCGCCGTCTTCCTGAAGGATGCAAGCTCCAAGGTCGTGACCGAGGCCGCGCGGGCCATCAACGACGTTCCGATCTCCGGGGCAATGCCGGACCTGGCGGCGTTGATCGAGGGCGGGTTGCCCGAGGGTTCGCAACCGGCGCTCGTGCGTCGTGTGGTCAATGCCAACCTCCGCTTCGGCACGGCGGACGCGGCGAAGGCCTTGGCTGCCTTCGCGGCCAAGGACAGCAGCTTCGAGGCATCGCGGGCCGAGGCCCTGGTGTCGCTCGCGGTGTGGCCCAAGAACGGGGGACGGGATCGCATCAGTGGCTTGTGGCGTCCGACGGCGTCCCCGCGTGACATGAAGCTTCCGGCCGATGCGTTGCGCCCCGTGGTGAATGGGTTGCTTTCGGGTGCGCCCAACCCGGTGCGGCGTGCGGCTGCGGCCGCGGCGGGCAGCCTGCGGATCGAAGAGGCGGCTCCGGTGCTGGCGGATCTGGTGGTGGGTGTGAAGGCCGACGACAACGTCCGCGTGGCGGCGTTGCAGGCCCTGTGGGAGATGGGAGCGGCCGAATTGGGAGCCGCGTTGGATGCGGGTTCCAAGGACACCTCTGAGAAGGTGCGCAAGGCGGCCGCGAAGTTGAGCGTGCAGGCACCGCCGGTGGCCCGTAAGGGTGCCGGTGCGGGCCCGGCAGGGGGCGACGACAAGGTGGCGAAGCTGGCGGCGATCCTTGAGAAGGGAACGCTGTCGGAAAAGCAGAACGCCTTCGCGACGCTCGGTGGCGTTGAGGGAGCCGCGGTGGACACGCTGTTGGGCACGTGGCTGACCCAGTTGAAGTCAGGCAAGGTTCCCGCGGAACTGCAGTTGGACGTGCTCGATGCGGCTGCGAAGCGACCCTCCCTCAAGGAGGCGGTGGCCTCTGTCGAGGCGGGACTGGATCCCAAGGATCCGATCGCCAAGTGGCGGGTGTGCCTGACCGGCGGAAACGTGGAGGAGGGAAAGAAGATCTTCCTGGAACGTGCCGAAGTCAGCTGCGTGCGCTGTCACAAGGCCAATGGCGAGGGTGGGGAAGTGGGCCCCGAATTGACCGGCCTGATCCAGAAGCACGACCGGGCCTACCTCCTCCAGAGCATCATCCAACCCAACGCGGCGATTGCCGCCGGATTCGAGAACGTGCTGGTGACCCTGAAGAACGACACGACCTATGCCGGCGTGATCAAGTCGGATACGGACACCGAATTGGAGATCAACTCACCGGAGGACGGGTTGATGAAGCTCAAGAAGAGCGACATCAAGGTCCGGGAGAAGGGCCTGAGCGGGATGCCGGAGGGATTTGCCGATCAGTTGAGCCGCCAAGACCTCCGGAACCTCGTCGAGTTCATCGCGAGCCTGAAGTAGGGGAGTTTCAAGTTTGAAGATTCAAGTTTGAAGCCTGCGCCGCGTGGGGGCACGCGGCCTTCAAGCGGGAATTGCCAAGGCGGGGGTTGGCGGGGTTGCATGGGGCTTCATGGTTGAACAGCCGCTGAGCATCGTGGTGCGGACGTTGAACGCCGCGCCGCAATTCCGGGACCTGCTGGCTGGTATGCCGCGGCGTCCCGGTGACCAGTTGATCGTCGTCGATTCGGGCTCGACGGATGGGACGCTGGAGGTGGCGCGGGCGGCGGGGGCGGAAGTGGTGACGCTGGAGCCGAAGCAGTTCAGCTATGGGCGTTCGCTGAACGTGGGATTCGCGGTGGCACGGCATCCGTGGATCCTGGCCTTGAGTTCGCACGTGGTCCCGGTGAGGCCCGACTTCCTGGACGTGTACCGGGCGGCGATCCGCCGGTTCCCTGCGGGAGTGGTGGCGGCCGCCGGGCCCTTGGTCCGCAGCGACGGCGAGCGAGGGATGACCGGAGGAATCACGTTGTACGAAGGCGCCGACTTCCTCCGTGGGTTTGAGTTCGGGGCGGGCAATCCGAACTGCCTTTACCGACGGGATGTCTGGCAGGCGCGGCCGTTCGACGAGGCGTTGGGTGGAGGCGAGGACTGCGAGTGGTACGTGTGGGCGATCGTCGCGGACCACACGCTGGCGGCGGTCCATGCGGCCGAAGTCCATTACCGGTTCAAACGTTCGTGGTCTGCGTTCGTCTACAAGGGGCGCATCGATTACCAGGTGACCCACCGTTACCTCGACGTGCACCAACCGCGGTTGTCGGGGTTGGGCATCCGCGCGGGCAAGCTGCTGTTGTACGCGGGACTCGGCCGGGTGGGATGGTCCGATGTGAAGGCGAGCATGGGCCATTGCTGGGGATCGTATCTGGAGGCACGGGATACTCGGAAGAAGGGGATCCCGGGCGGGCAACTGGCGCGGGAGTTGGCCGTGCGCCGGTGATCGCGGGTCGACAGATCCGCCTCGGGGACGGCAGGATGCGTGTGGAGGTCTCCGGATCTTCGAATTCCTATGCGTGCACGATCGCTTCGCTCCTTGCCGAGGGTTCCACGATGGGGCCTCCCGGGCCTGATGTTGGCGGCTGGCCTCGGGGCGCTGGAGATCCAGGCACAGGTCGAGGTCGTTCTCGACGTCGAATCGTTGCGGGTGCAGGCCGGGAGCCTTGTCTTCCAGTTCGCCTCGGAGTTCGGGATGCCGACGGACTTCGAGTTGCAGGTCACGGGCGAGTGGACCGAGCCACAGGTCTGGACGTTGGTGGAGGGCGGGCAGGTGGAGGGAATCGCGGAAGGATTGTTCCGGGCGGTGGTGCCGGGAATTGAAGCCGGAACGCGGTTCGTGCGCGTGCGTTCGTGGGCGTTGCCGCCGATCGGTCCGGCGCCGTCGATCAACGAGGTGATGACGGACAACGTCTCGGCCTTTGCCGCGTTGCCGGGGGAGTTCTGGGATTGGGTGGAGTTGTTCAATCCGCACGACGAGGCCGTTTCGCTGGCAGGGTACGGGTTGACCGATGATCCGTTGCGGCCGGGGAGGTGGAAATTCCCGGAGGTCACGATGCAGCCCGGCGGGCATCTGCTGGTTCATGCCACCGACGCAGAGATGGCGGAAACGTCGGGGCTGTTGGTCACGGGGTTTGGGTTGAGTTCTGGCGGGGAGACGCTCGTCCTGACCGATCCGCATGGTCGCGAGGTGGACCGCTTCGACGTGCCACCGTTGGCGGTGGATGAGTCGGTGGGACGCGTGCCGGATGGGAGCGACATCTGGCAGCGGTTTGGCCGGACGGCGGTGACGCCGGGACGGACCAATGGCCTGGCGACGGCCGCCGTCGTGGTCGAGGCACCCCGGGTTTCGCGTGTGGGTGGATTTCAGGCGGGGCCGTTGGATGTCGAGGTGACGCCCGCGGTTGCCGGGCAGGGTGTGGCGTTCACGACGGATGGATCGCCGGCGACGGCACAGTCGCCGAGGATGACCGGTCCGTTGCGGGTGATGACCAACACGGTGTTGCGGGTGGTTGCCGTTGATGGCGCCGGGCGGGTGAGCGCGGAGCAGGTCCAGACGTACCTGATGGGACGCCGGCCGACGCTGCCGGTGGTGATGATGGCGGCTTCGCCGACCAACTTCGGGTTCCGGGATGGTTACCTGGTGGGCATGGGCACCGCGGTGGTGAATGCGCAGGGGCAGGTCGTGCAGAACTTTCCCTTCGATGGTTCCAACGCCTGGAAGGATCGGGAGGCGGCGGTGCACGTGGAATTCCGGGAGCCGGATGGCCGCGTTGGGTTCCGGCAGCACGCCGGGTTGAAGATGTTCGGCGGGTGGGGATCGCGCGGGTATCCGCAGAAGTCGATGGCGCTGTTTGCGCGGCGGAAATACGGCAACGGCAGTTTCCAGCACGCGGTGTTCCCCGGGCAGGACGTGGACCGGTTTGAATCCCTGGTCCTGAGGAACTCGGGGAACGACAACCAGAGCACCTACCAGACGATGCCGCGTCCGCCGATCACGGCGTTTGGTCCGACGGCTTCGTGGGGCAGTTATTTCGTGCGTGGGAATTTCACGCTGATGCGCGATGCGATGATGCAGCGCCTGCTGGAAGGAACGGGTCTGGACACGCAAGGATACCGTCCTGCCGTGCTCTACGTGAACGGGGAGTACTGGGGGATCCACAACCTGCGGGAAAAGCTCACCGATCATCACATCCGGGCGCATCACGAACTCCCGGAGGGCAGCGTGGACGTCATCGAGGGCTACGGGACCGCGCAGGCGGGGGACTCGGTGGCGTACCGGGCGATGCGCGATTTCGTGAACACGCGGAACCTGACCACGGGGACGAACTACCAGCACGTGGTGGATACCTACCTCGATGTGGGGAACTTCATCGACTACAACCTCGCCGTCCTCTTCTTCCAGAACTTCGACATCGGGAACATCAAGTGCTGGCGTCCGCGGGTGCCGAAGGGTCGGTTCCGGTGGCTGGTTTACGATCAGGATTACGGATTCAACCTGTGGCCCACCAACGTCTATCCCGCCGCCATGGCGCGGGATTATGCCGATTACGGGAACATGTTCCGGTTTGCCACCGCGGGGACGGGGACAAGTACGGCGTGGCCGAATGCCGGTGGGCGGACCTTGCTGTTGCGCCGGATGTTGACGAACGGGCAGTTCCGCGAGCAGTTCATCCGCCGATGTGCGGATCTTCTGAACACGCACTTCGAGGAACAGGGCGTGCAATCGGTCATCACGACCCTGGCGGCAATGATCCGTCCCGAGATTCCCTTCCATCTGGAGCGGTGGAGCTGGCCGGAGTTGCAGCGTCGGGGATTTGGACTGCCGCATCGCGCGGAACTGGTGCCGCTGACGGCTTCGCTGTGGGAGACGCACGTGGCGGGGTTGGGAGGGTTTGCGCAGGACCGGCCGCGCGTCCTGCGCGAGCAGTGCATCGCGCACTTCGGGCTGACAGGCGGCCTTGGGAGGGTCGAGGTGGACGTGGTTCCAGTGGGCACTGGCGAGGTGCGCGTGAACACGGTGGTGCCGGCGTCGTACCCGTGGTCTGGGACGTATTTCGGGGACTTCGCGACGACGCTGTGGGCGGTGGCGCGACCGGGCTATCGGTTCGCCGGGTGGACGACGGCTGAAGGAACGAATGGTGCCGCGCGGTTGGATCGCCGGGTGACGAATGGCGGCCTGGATCGGGTGGTGGCAACGTTTGAACCGATTCCGGCTGGAACGGTGCCGACGCGCCAGTTGGTGATCAGCGAGATCAACTATCACTCGCCGGATGACCTGGAGGCGGGGGATTGGATCGAGATCCTGAATCCCGGCGCCACGGCCGTCGGATTGGGCGGTTGGACCCTGCGGGATGGTGCGGATGACCATGTGGTGTTCCTGCCGGATGTGACGCTTGCCGCCGGGGGGCGGGTGGTGGTCTGCCGGAACCGTGCCCGTTTCCAGGTGGCCCATCCGAACGCGGTGGATCCGGTGATGGAGATGTCCTTCGGTCTCGACAACGGCGGGGACCAGGTGCGGTTGATGGACCCGCAGGGCAACGTCTCGATGCGTGTGGCGTACTTGGATTCCGCGCCGTGGCCGGCGGCGGCGGATGGAGGAGGGAGCACGCTCCAGTGGGTGCGCGCGGATCTGGATCCGGCGTTGGCGTCGGCCTGGGCGGCGTCCGTGACGCGTGGAGGGACTCCGGGCGCGCCCTGAGGGGGAGTCTTCAGGTCAGGAGGTGAATCCCGGCGGGCGGCCTCTCCGATGGGCCACGATGGAGAAAGGTTCCAGGGTGGCGATGTCCGGCTGAGAAGGACATGGGAAAGGCGACGAGGACCTCGCAACCCCGTTCTTCGTCAGGGGAGTGTCAGGCTGCGCTCCCGCCCGGTTGGATGCGGGAATCGAGGTTGAACACCTGACCCGAGATCTGGCGCGTGGAGAGCAGGAACGCGGCGAACCGTGCCACTTCGGCTGGCTCGTTGAGGGTTCCGAGCAGGTTGGCGGAGCCGAGTTGTCCGCGGACCGATGGTGAGAGCCTGTCGGTCATCGTACCCACGAGCGCGCCAGGGAAGAGCGTGTTGACGCGGACTCCATCGGGGGCGAGCTCACGGGCGAGGGAAGTCGCCAGGCCGTTGAGGGCTGCCTTGGAGGCGGCGTATGCGGACTGGCCCGTGCCCCCCGATCGGCTGGCCAGGCTGGAGATGCAAAGGACGTGGGGAACAGGTGCGTGTTTGAGCAGGGGCACGAGCGCACGCGTGCCTTGCACAACAGAGCGGACGTTCGTGGCAAAGGTTTCGTCCCAGTCCTGCAGGGTGGCGTGGGCGAGCAGTCGATCCCGGGTGATGCCGGCGCAGTGGATGAGGGCGTCGAGAGCTGGAAGCTGCGAGGCCAGCGTGGTCGCCAGTCCTTTCCAGGAGGTCGGATCGGTGACGTCGAGGGGGAGAGGGTGGAGGTTGGGGTGATCCAGACGGAGCGGGGTTCGATGCTGGGCTCCGTAGACAATCCACCCGGCGCCGAGGCATTCCGCGGCGATGGCACTGCCCAGGGTGCCGGCGGCCCCCGTGATCACCACCGTGCGCTGGGGGGCGGTTGGCTTCACCGTTCCGGAGAAAGGCTGGGGCCGCCGGGCAGGTTCCAGACCGGCCTACCCCCGATCCAGGTGGCCAGTGCGGGACCCATGTGATGGACGACGGCGTCCTCGATCTCGTCATTGGCGGCAGAAACCGGGATGGCACACAGGTCTGCGCGGAGGCCGGGTTCCAGCGAGCCGAGTTCCTGTTCCAACCCCAGCGCACGGGCGCCATTGATCGTGGCGAGCCTCAGGATGGCAGCCGGACTGATCGTGTTGTCGTGGGCGGCGTAGGCGGCCATCTCCGAGAACATCGAGAGCTCCGGGGGCGCGCCGGTTCCCACGCGGGTGCTCGCGAGGGAGTCGGTTCCAAGGCAAAGATTGATACCCGCGTCGGCCAGGATCCCGGAGGGAAACCGCTGGTGACGGAAGTAGGCGTGCGAACGTGGGCAGTGGACGACGGAGCATCCATGCGAGGCGAGGATGCGGGCGTCGTCGTCCCAGAGGTAGTTCACATGGACGGCGAGGAAGTCGGGGCCGAGAAGACCGTGTCGTTCCGCATGCTGGATGGGGGACCCGATGCCGCAGTCGGCATCGGGTCGCTGGTTGTGGAGCCAGTCGTGCATGGGGCCGCGCCGGTACATGAACATCTCGAACTCCTCGCGGGATTCGGCGAGGTGGGTGGTGAGGCGCCAGCCATGGCGGCGCGCCCGCGCAGCGGCTTCGGAGAGGAGTTCCGGAATGGTGGAGTAGGGAGCGTGCGGGGAAAGCCCGACTCCGCCCGGGTGGGCTGGCAGCGAGTCCAGCAGGGATTCGGCTTCGTCGACGAGCGTCGCGGAAGGGCGGCGGAGTCGGACGCCGGTCAGTTCGAGGAACGAGTGGAGCCGGAGCGGGGTGAAGGCGCGGAGGCTGGCGAGGGTGGCTGTCTGCGTCTCGATGTTGGCGACGGTCGTGGTGCCATGCCGCAGGAGTTGCGTGGCGCCGTCCATCCAGGAACGGGTGAAGTCGTCGTCGGACCAGGCGGCCTTGGCGGCAAGGATGGCCTTGATCCAATCGGGGAAGGAACGGGGCGGAGCCAGGAGGCCCCGGAGTCGGGTGTAGTCGAGGTGGCAATGGGCGTTGACGAGGCCCGGGAGGAGGGCGGCGTCGCCCAGGTCCACCTGGAGATCGGTCAGGGATGGGGCTGCCTCATGCCAGGGTCCGACCCACCGGATGCGGCCGTCGGTGATGCGGACGGCGCCGTTGGGGATCGGAGGGGACGCCACGGGGAGCACGTGGCGTGCGCGGAGGAGGGTGGAGTGAGGGCCTTGAATAGAAAGAAGGCGGGCCGATGGGCCCGCCTGGTTGGACGTTGGGTGTGTGGGTGGAGATCAGGCTCCGCGGCGCGCTTCCTTGGACCGGGTCGCCACCTTGTGGGTAGCCGCCTTGGACTTGCTGTGCTTGCGGCGGATCTGGCCTTCGAGCTTCTTGATGGTGGAATCCACCGCGGCGTAGAGATCGGCGCTGCGGTCTTCGGCGTAGAGGTCGTTGCCGCGGACGCCGACACGGATACCGCACTTGAACTGCTTCTCGGGGGAGTGGGCGGTGTGGTCCTTCTCCAGGGTGACTCGCGCATCGAGGAGCCAGCGGTCGATGTGTTCGAGCTTCTCCAACTTCTCGAGCACGTGCTGCTCAATGGCATCGGTCAGTGTCACGTTGTGCGTCGACAGAATGAACTTCATGGCTGCGCCCAAATTGGGGGTGCGGCGGGATCATTTCAACCCGTCAATTGCGATGGGTGCATGCGGGGATTGGTGTGTTGCGGAAAATGCCACTTGCGACTCGTTGTGGCCGAAAGCATAAATCCGCGGTCACAAACTGACTCCAGCCTATGGCAGACTTGGCAAACCGCTACTCTCAGAACATCACCGGCAAGTACTTCGTCGACAATCAGTGCATTGATTGTGACCTGTGCCGCGAGACGGCCCCGAAGAACTTCACCCGCTACGACGACGGCGGGTACTCATACGTGTACAAGCAGCCCGAGACCCCCGAGGAAGAGGCCGCCTGCAAGGAGGCCATGGACGGATGCCCGGTCGAGGCCATTGGAAACAACGGCTGATCCGGTTCCGCCCAAGGGCAAACAGGGGCGCTCCGCAGGAACTTGCGGGCGCCCCTTTTCTTTTCTCCCGGTCTATTTTCCGAGGCAGAAGGTGCTGAAGATCCGGTCGAGCAGGTCTTCCGTGGTCGTCTTTCCCACAATCTCCCCGATGGCACCGACGGCGATACGGAGGTCGAGGGCCACGAGATCGAGGGCGACCTGACCGGCGAGGGCCGCTCGCGCCCGGACAACAGCGTCCGAGGTTCGGCGCAGGGCATCCTGATGGCGGGCATTGATGGCGATGCCGGCGGACTCGATGCTTTCATCCCCGGAAAGTAGCTGACGGCGCAGGGCTTCCCGGAGTTCGGGAATGCCTTCGCCGGTCTGGCAACTGATGCGAAGTGCCGGTGGTTCCGCGGCCTCTTCCCAACCCGGATCGCGGGGGAGGTCACACTTGTTGCCGACCTTGAGGCGTCGATTTGGGGGGATCGCGCCCAGCTCGAAGGGGAGTGAGGTCGGCGGCGGTGCGGAGAGATCAACGACCTCCAGGAGAAGGTCGGCCTGGCGGGCAGCTTCACCGCTGCGCCGGATTCCCTCGGCCTCGATGGCGTCATGGGCGTTCCGGAGTCCGGCAGTGTCGACAAAGACGACGGGATAGCCGCCGATGTCGGCGGCTTCCTCGATGGTATCCCGCGTGGTTCCGGCAACCGGGGAAACGATGGCCCGATCATGGCCGAGGAGCAGGTTCAGGAGGCTGGATTTGCCGGCATTCGGAAGTCCGACCAGCGCGGCGCGCGCACCGGAGCGCAACAGGCGCCCTTCCCGGGCGGTCCGCAGCAGGCGCGCGCAAAAGGTCTCCGCGTGATCGAGGCGGTCGAGGAGTTGCCGGTTGGTCTCGGGGCGGATGTCCTCATCAGGAAAGTCGAGATGGGCTTCGACATGGGTGAGGACGCCCATGAGGTCGTCGCGGAGACGGTCGATCTGGCGGGCAAGATGGCCGGCGAGTTGGGCGTTTGCTGCGGTTGCGGCGAGTTCGGTGCGGGCGTGGATGAGGTCGGCGACCGCCTCTGCCTGCGTCAGGTCGAGTCGACCATTGAGGAAGGCGCGGCGGGTGAACTCCCCGGGGTCGGCGTGGCGCGCACCCGCCGAGAGGACGGCATGGAGCACCTGCCGGGTGACGAGGCTTCCGCCATGGCATCCGATCTCCACCGTGTCCTCGCCCGTGAAACTCCGTGGCTTGCGGAAGACCGAGAGCAGGACCTCGTCCACGACGGTGTTTCCATGACGGACGTGGCCATAGTGCACGGTGTGGGAGGGGGCACTCGAAGGTCTTGGGCCATTCGTGCCCCCGGGATGAAAGCAGGCGTCGGCGACAGCGAAGGCTGCAGGACCTGAAATGCGGAGCACGGCAAGCCCCCCATTCCCGGGTGGCGTGGCAACGGCGGCGATGGTGTCCGAAGGATTCATGAGGCGGGTTCAGTGCAGACAGGTACCGGGATCGGCCTGTGCGCCTTCGAGGTGGATGCGGGCCTTCTCGTAGGAGCGCTTGTGCAGGTAATGGAGCAGGTCGGGATCGGTGTCCTTGGGCAGCGAGCGGGTCAGGGAATCGAGGGATTGCAGGAGGGGCAGTACATTTGCCCTTCGGGCCGCTTCTGTTTCCAACTGTCGCAGCGTCTTGAGGATCTCGGATTCCGTGTCGGTCATGGGGACTGGTTACCGGGCTGTGGGCGGCAGGCGAGCCGAAAGGCGGGGAACGGAAGAAATGAGTCGAGTCCGGGAACGGAAGCCGAGGGGGTCGGTTGCGTCCATGGGCGGAGGTTGGATAGGGTTCGGGAGTGATCCGTTCCTGGAAGCGACTTGGTGTGTGGCGTGTGGGGTGGTTGATGGCCGTTTCGGTGGCCTGTTGGGGTGGTATTGACCCCGAAGAACTGGTGGTCCGTGGCCGAGGTGTGGAGATCCGGCGAACGGAACTGGAGCGGGGCGTGGAGCGTTTCCGGACCGAGGCGTTGCACCGGGGACAGGTGCTGACCGAGGTGCAGTTGGATGGGTTGCGGGAACAATACCTGGAGCGGTTGCTCCTCTTCCGGTTGTGCGCTTCCCGGGCGGAGGAAGCCGATCGGGCGCTGGCCCGGATTGAGTCCCGGAAGTTCATCGCGGGCCTCCGTCAGCGTCAGGGTGAGGCGTCCTTCATCGGCCTCTTGAAGCGGGCTGGATATACGGAGGCGGAGTTTGAAGCGGAGAAGCTGGCGGAATCCCTGGTGACGGCCGTCATTGACCGGGAGGTCAAGGGAACGATCCGGATCCCAACCCAGGATGTCCGGTCCTATTACGAGGCCAACACCGACAAATGGATCGAGCCCGCGGCGGTGCGCTACCTCCATCTGCAATGGGCCTCCGCGGGTCCGACCGCTTTGGAGTCCATGGCTGCCGAACGGCGACAATTCGACGGATGGCGCACCCAGTTGGAGCGGGGGAAGGACTTTGCCGCCTTGGTGAAGGAATTGGTGGCCGCCCATCCGGGGCGGGCATCGGGCGGTGAACGCCGATCGGTCCGCGGGGAGTTGCCCGCGGAATTGGAGACGGAGGTCTTTCGCGTGGAACCCGGGAAACTGGGGAACGTGGTCGAGGCGGGTGGCGCCTACCATCTCCTGCAGGTGCTGGAGCGGATCCCGGCGCGCCGGATTCCGATCGAACGTGTGGAAGAGGACATTCGCGCCGTCTTGCTGCAACGCGAAGCGCAGCCGCGGATCGCGGAGTACCTCGCGCGGTTGCGCAAGGAACTGAACGTCGAGGTCCTGTGGAAACCAAAACCCACCGGGAAGTGATCCGGTGGGTGGACGTTCGATGGGTGGATGGACGTCGGACTCTCGCGAGGGTGCCCGAGCGCGGGAGGGGGGCTTACCCCTGCTGGCTACCGTGTCGCAGAGGGCACCGCCGATGGAGCGGTTCCTGAGCCTTCGGCATCCGGCGTGGCGCCATGGTTGACCCATTGGAACGCCGCCCGCATGAGGGCCGGAGCGGAATCCAGACCCAGCTTCTCCTTGATGCGCGCACGGTAGGTTTCGATGGTCTTGGCATCAACGCCCAGGGTGAAAGCAATCTGCTTCGTGCTCTGGCCGTTTCCGATGAGTTCGAAGACCTGAAGTTCCCGATCGCTGAGGGCCTGGATCGGTGAACGATGGTCGCCTCGGGGAGGAGTCACGCGTCGGAGCAGGACCTTCGAGGTCATGGTGGCACTCAGATAGACCTGTCCGTTCAGGACGCGCCGGATGGCGTCGAGGAGTTCCGCTTCCGAGGCGGTCTTGCGGACGTAGCCGAGGGCGCCGGCTTCCAGGACACGCTCGGCATAGACCTCTTCGTCGTGGGCAGAAAACACGAGCATCCGGGGCGCCGGACTCATCAGGCCGATATCCTTGATGAGTTCGAACCCGTGACCATCGGTGAGGCTCAGGTCGATGATCACAAGGTCCGGCTTGAGTTGCTGGACTTCCGCGAACGCCTGTTTGGTGTTGGCGGCACCGCCGCAGACTTCAAGGCCGAGATCGACGCGAACGTGGGCGGCGATGTATTCGCGGACGACAGGATGGTCCTCGACGAGGTAGACGCGGGCCTTTGGGGTGGACTTGTTTGTATCCGTCACAGTGTTGTCCCTTTTGACGAGCGATCCATGGGGGAGGAGTCGCGAGACGGTAGAGCGTTAGCACGTCCGGCTTTCCTGTACAGCAGATTCCCGGACCACATGATCGCAATCCGGGCTGTGCCGTGTATCAAGGGCGCCGTCAGCAGGCTTGCACGCTCGCTGGCGGCCCGGGAACAACCGGGCATGCGGACGTGGCACCCCGGTTCGGTCAGGAATCCGGAAGGCCAACGTTCGATCGGGGGATGAAGCCAGCCGGGCTGCATGCGGACCAGGGGATTGGGGTGTTCGCCGGTTCGGCTGGCTTCCTCTTTTCAGGGAAGCGGGAAGGGGTTGGCAGGCTTTCAGGGGTCTGTCAGGGCACGTCATACACGGTAATCCGTGGTGGCCTGACTTGGACGGTCGCGTGGGATGGCAATAATTGTGGAGTCGTCAGGGCAACCTGGCGGCACGCCCGGGGAAACCCGGGAAGGCGCGGCCCGCAAGGTGTCCGAGCCAACTTGGGGATAATTGGGGAGAAATTGTCCGGCTCGTGCGGGAAGGGATTCAGGGTTACCCGCTGGACCGGCCAATTTCATTGGTGGCGGGCCTGAATCGGGAGAAAAATCTCATTCCGACGGGGCTGGGGCTGGGGTAAACCCGTGATGTCCGCTGCATGAATCCTCTTCAAATGCCTGAGTCCCCATCAAATCCGTGGCTTTGGGTGGCGTTGTTTTCCTGGGTTGTGGGTGCTGTCAGCGTGTGGCTGCTGTGGCGGCGTCTGGTGTCGGCGGGCGAATCCCTCAGGAAGGCCCGGGAGAACCATGTGCAGCTCGAGAAGCGATTGGACGGGATGAACCGGTTCCGGATCCTGTTTGAAAGCGCGCCTGTTCCCCTCCTCGTCCTGTCCGCCCAGGGGCGACTGCTCGCGGCCAACCGCACTGCCTGTGAACTCCATGGTCGTGATTTCGAAAAGCTCGCGGCGGACCACGGAGGGGTTCCGCCCGATATGATGGAGGCTTTGCCGTCGGAGTTGGAGAAGCTGATGGCCGGCACCGGGGAAGTCGTGGAGACCCTTCGCCTCGGTGCGGGTGACCGGATGATGTCGGTCGAAATGAGGGGAACGCCGGTGGAATACGGCGCGGAGAGGGGGGTGTTGGTTCACGAAATGGATGTGATGCCTCTGAAGCGTCAGGCCGCGGCCTTGAAGGAGGGCCAGGAGCGTTACCGGGCCCTGGTGGAGGCACTCAGCGAAGGGGTTCTGCTGGTGGATCAGCAGGGCCGTGTGGCGTCGGCCAACCTGGCTGCGGAACGGATCACGGGACTGAGCGAGGCTGCGATTGTCGGCGTCGACCTCATCACGGCCGAGTTGGAGCGTGTGCATCTGGACGGAACAGCCTTGTCTGCGGAGGACTCGCCGGTGGCGCAGACGCTGCGGAGCGGGGTGGGAGTCCGGGATGCGATCATGGGAATGAAATTCCCCGGGGGCCAGTTCCGCTGGCTGTCGGTGACGACGACCGCGTTGCGCAAGGGTTTGACGGGAAGACCTTCCTCCGTGGTGGTTTCCTTTACGGACATCACGCATCAGGTGGAGGCGGAGCGCGATCTCCGCCGCGCGAAGGAAGCGGCCGAGGCGGCCAACCAGGCCAAGACGGAGTTCCTCGCCCATATCAGCCATGAGATCCGGACGCCGCTCAATGGCCTCACGGCGTCGCACGATCTCCTGCTGAACTCGACGCTCACCGACGATCAGCGGGGGTGCGTGCAGACGGCAGTCCAATTGGTGGAAGACCTGCTGACCCTGTTGAACGACCTGCTGGACCTGGCGCGGATCGAGGCGGGGCGACTCGAGATCGTTCGGGAATCCTTCGAGCTGCGGCCGATGCTGGAAGCCTCGGTCCGGCCTTTCCGGCCGCGGATCCGCAAGTCCGGCATGGATCTCGTCCTGGAGGTGGATGAGCGGCTCCCGGTGTGGGTTCAGGGGGATCCTCACCGGCTTCGGCAGGTGCTCGCGAACCTCGTCTCGAATGCCGTCAAGTTCACGCCATCGGGAGCTGTGAGCGTGACGTTGGAACCGGTTGGAACCGACCGGGTGCTGTTCGTGGTCGCCGATTCAGGCATCGGGATCGCGCCCGACAAGCTGAGCCTGATCTTCGAGGCCTTCCGTCAGGCGGACTCGTCGATCAGCCGCAAGTTCGGCGGGACGGGGTTAGGACTGGCGATCTGTCGGCAGTTGGTCGGCCTGATGCAGGGCCGCATCTGGGTCGAAAGCGAGCAGGGGCGTGGGAGTCGGTTCTTCGTGGAGGTGCCATTTCAGGTGGGAAACCCGCCGGAGGGTGGCACGGGAGTGAGTCCGTCCACCGCCTCTGCCGCTCCCCTGGAGATTCCCTTCCGCCCGTCAGCGCGGATCCTGATCGTGGAGGATCATCCGGTGAACCGGCAATTGACCGAGACGATGGTGCAGAAGCTGGGGCTGGGCACCGCGGTGGCCTCCAATGGGCGCGAGGCCGTGGAGCGGTTGGAGAAGGAGACCTTTTCGATGGTCCTCATGGACGTGCAGATGCCCGAGGTGGACGGGTTGACCGCGACCCGCCGATGGCGCGAGCGCGAGAAGGAGTTGGGACGTCCGCGGACCTTGATTGTTGCGCTGACAGCCCACGCCTTGCCGCAGGACAAGGCTGCCTGCCTGAATTCGGGGATGGATGACTACATGTGCAAGCCCCTGCGAAGGGAGGCCTTGGCTGAGATGCTCACGCGGCATCTTTCCGCCCGGACCGCTGCTGGAGGGGCGGGCAGTGTGGCTGCGGCGATTCCGCCGAGGGGTTCTGGGGAGTCGACGACGATCCTGAAACGCAAGGTTTCCGGCCTGACGCCGACGATGTTGACCATGCTGCGGGATTCGAACCGTGAAGGGCTGGATCGGGTCCGGACGGGAATTGCCGCGGGGGATGGGGTGGAGGTTGCGCGGGCGCTGCACTTCCTGAAAGGGGGGTGTGCCTTGCTCCAGGACCCCGAGCTCACCGCGTTGTTGAAGACGCTGGAACTGGAGGCCAAGGCCGGCCGTCTGGCAGAAGTCTCGAGGCGGCTCCCCGAACTGGGCGTGCAGATCGAGACCGTCATGAGACGGGCGGAGTCGGGCACTGGAGGGTGAGCCCTACTTCGCACCGGGGTGCAAGAATGGAAGGCAACAGCCGGACTTTTGAGGGTGGGACGCCAAAAGGGGGAGCAGGACTATGTCAGAACGTGACTGGGAATCGCATTATCGGGACCGGGACATGCCGTGGAACCATGGAGGGCCCGCGCCCGGGTTGGTGGACTTCCTCGCGTCGAATCCGGGGCTGGACCGGCGTCCGGTGCTGGTTCCGGGCTGCGGGTTGGGAAATGATGCCGTGGCATGGGCGCGGGCTGGTTTTCCAACCACCGGCATGGATCTGGCCCCGACTGCGGTGACGCTGGCCCGGGCCGCTGCCGAGGGGGTGATCGGGCTCTCGTTCGAGGTTGGGAACTTCCTGAAGTCTCCCCCGGTGCAGCAACCGTTCGGCTGGATTTTCGAGCATACCCTGTACTGCGCCATCGATCCGAGCCAGAGGGCCGCCTATGCAGACGCGGTGCCCCAATGGCTGGGGCCGGGAGGACAGTTCGTGGCGATCCACTATCTGTACCCGGCGGCTCCCGAAGGTCCTCCCTTTCCATGCAGTCGCGAGGAGATCCTGACCCGGTTCGGGCGGCACTTTGAATTGGTGGCGGACTGGCAGCCGCGCAGTTGGGAAAGCCGTGTGGGGCGGGAATGGATGTTCTGGTGGCGACTGCGGTGAACGGGCGGGCGAGGGTGGCTCGAAACCGGGAAATTCCGTGGCTGTCGGCCTGACATCTGCTAGAGGTCAGGCGAAATCATCACGAGACTATTGTGAGCTACGACATCGAACTTCTGCGGGGCATCCTGAAGGCGGCCGTCGAGGGCGGCGCCTCCGACGTTCACATCAAGGTGGGGACCCCGGTGGTCCTCCGTATCCATCGTCAACTCCTGGCCATCGAGGCTCCCATTCCCACCCAGGAATGGATGGAGAAGATCCTCGACAAGATGGTTCCGGTGCACGCGAAGAAGCGCCTGGATGCCGATCGCGAGGTGGACTTCAGCTATCTTGAGCCGGGCGTAGGTCGGTTCCGGACGAACGTTTTCCAACAGCGCGGCACCATGGCGCTTGCCATGCGTTATGTGAAGACGCAGGTCCCGAGCTTTTCCGAGTTGGGTCTGTCCCCCGTCATCAAGGACATCGCCCGCAGTCCACGCGGCATCGTGCTCGTGGCAGGAACGACCGGATCCGGCAAGTCGACCACGCTCGCGGCGATGATCGAGTACATCAACGCGAACTTCAAAAAGCACGTGGTGACGCTCGAAGACCCGATCGAGTTCGTCTTCGAGGACAACCAGTCGGTGGTCGAGCAGCGCGAGATCGGCCTGGATACGACCAGTTTCGCCACCGGTTTGAAGCACGTCCTGCGTCAGGATCCCGACATCATCATGGTCGGTGAAATGCGCGACGCCACCTCCTTCCAGGCGGCCATGAGTGCGGCCGACACGGGCCATCTCGTGCTGTCGACCCTGCACACCCAGAATGCCTCGCAGTCGATCGGGCGCATCCTGGACTTCTTCAAGCCGGAGGAGCGCGAACAGGTCCGCCGTCAGTTGGCGGGTACGCTTCAGGCCGTGATCTGCCAACGCATGGTCGGCAAGATCGCTGGTGGCATGACGCCCGCCCTCGAAATCCTCATCAACACCCCCACGGTGAAGAAGATGATGGAGGAAAACCGGATCGAGAAACTCGGTGCCGCCATCGAGACGGGGCGTGACGACGGCATGCAGACGTTCAACCAGGCGTTGTACGATCTGGTGAAGGACAAGGTCGTCTCCGAGAAGGAAGCCCTCGCCAAGGCCGGCAACCCGCAGGCGCTCGAGATGATGTTCAAGGGCATCTTCCTCAACGACGGGTCGCGCATCCTCTCCTGATCCGAGTTTGCCCTTCCCAAGGGGTGGCTGCACGGGCTAGACGGTGGGAATGAACCGCCGTCAGTTTCTCCACCAAGGGTCGACCGCGCTCGCGATGGCCGCCGCGGCGACCTACGTGCCCACGACCTTCGCCCGTGAACCCAAGCCCAAGCGCGTGGGCTTGATCGGCACCGGATGGTACGGAAAGGCGGACCTCCTCCGCCTCATCCAGGTGGCCCCCGTCGATGTCGTGTCCCTATGCGATGTTGACAAGCGGATGCTGGAGGAGGCGGGCAAGATCGTCTCCACCCGCCAGAAGTCCGGAAAGACCCCACGGCTCTTCTCGGATTACCGGAAGATGCTGGCCGAGCGGGATCTCGACATCGTCCTCATCGGAACCCCCGATCACTGGCACGCACTGCCGGTGATCGAGGCATGCAAGGCCGGGGCCGACATCTACGTCCAGAAGCCGACCGGCGTCGACGTGGTCGAGAGCCAGGCGATGCTCGCCGCCGCTCGGAAGTACAAGCGCGTGGTGCAGGTAGGAACGCAACGCCGGTCGACTCCGCATCTGATCGAAGCCCGCGACCGCTTCATCAAGGAAGGGCGCCTCGGCAAGATCGCTTACGTCGAGATCTGTTGTTACTGGCACATGCGGAATCGCGACACGCTCGCGTCCGCTCCTGATACGGCCCCGCCGGATTACCTCGACTACGACATGTGGACCGGGCCGGCACCCATGCGTCCTTACAACAAGATCGTCCATCCTCGGGGTTGGCGGGCGTTCATGGAGTACGGCAACGGCATCGTGGGCGACATGTGCATCCACATGCTCGACATGGTTCGATGGATGATGGACCTCGGATGGCCGGTTTCCGTCTCTTCGACCGGCGGCATCCTGGTCGACAAGGCGAGTCGGGCGAACATCACCGACACGCAGAACGCGACCTTCGATTTCGGCGACGTGAAGGTCATCTGGACCCACCGGACGTGGGGTGACATGCCGGACCAGAAGTATCCGTGGTCGGCCACCTTCTACGGCGAGAACGGAACACTGAAAGCGAGCGTGTTCAGCTACGACTTCATTCCTCGCGGTGGCGGCAAGCCGGTGCATGCCGATCAGGTCATGGAACTCGACCAGTACCCGGAGGACCGCGACGAGAAGGATCTGGAGCGGCATGTGGCACCCGCCATCCGCGGGCACATGAAGAACCTCGTCGAGTGCATCGAAAGCCGGGGCAAGCCGGTGGCCGACATCGAGCAGGGCCACATCTCCACGGCTTCGTGCATCCTCGCCAACCTGTCGATGAAGCTGGGGCGCTCGCTGAAGTGGGATCCCGTGAAGCAACAGGTCGTGGACGATCGGGAGGCAAACAAGCTGCTGGCCCGGCCGTATCGTGCGCCTTGGGTGCACCCCGTGCCGGGGAAGGTTTGAGCCTGAAGGAAGCGGTTCAGGGGGGGCATCTTGACACAGCCCCCTTTCGGGAAGGATTCGGGGTGGCGATGTCCTCATCGCCTTGGGAATGGCTTTGGAACGGCGACGAGGACGTCGCCACCCCGTTGCATGCGGGGGCAGTGTCAAGATGCGCCCGGTTCAGAGCGGTGTGACCCGGAATGTGCCGTCGGGCCGGTGGCTCAGTCCCTCGTAGATCGCGGAAAGGGCGA
>Ga0172372_10000890_pt1 | contig 46344 bp, 42 predicted proteins | sample LakKiv5m_2_FD_114544 | JGI IMG/M metagenome (GOLD analysis project Ga0172372, IMG submission 114544) | Freshwater microbial communities from Kabuno Bay, South-Kivu, Congo - kab_092012_9.5m | ecosystem: Environmental > Aquatic > Freshwater > Lake | place: Democratic Republic of the Congo...
CGGGCCGGCTCGAAAGTCTCGACGATGGGTGACTTGGTGTCCGTCATAGGTCCGTCCTATGCCTTAAGTGGCTGGACCGGTCAGCGGAGGGGGCTAGATCACCACGATGTCGTGGCCGAGCTTCATGAATGCGAGCGCGTCACGACCGGAGCCGCACCCGGCATCGAGGATCTTCGCCTTGGCGGGCAACCGCTCCAGAAACCACGCTCTCTGCGCGCTCATGTCGGCAGTGGCGCTGCTCGCAAAGAACTCGTCGGCGTGCGTGGCGTAGTACGACAGAGTGTTGTCGTTCGAGTCATTCGCCATCATTCATCCCCACGCCGCGCAGGGTAACGAGGCGTGACCACAGAGTCATCCCGGACACATCATGAACCTCTCGACGGAAACTCGAGCACATCGGCCGCCTCGGGCGCATGGTCCCGCAGCGCCGCACCCAGTCGACGCAGCACCTCGGTGCGCTCGCCCTGCGCCAGCCGTGTGAGCAGCTGCGGGAGTGCGTCGATGACCGTGTCGACGTCGTCGTCGAGGGACCAATCGCCGAACCACGCGCCCGTCGTGCCTTCCGGCGTGGGGGCGGCTGGCACATGGAGGAGGTCACGGTCGAAAGTGGTCTCAAGAATCAGCTCGTCGACCCGCGCCCATCCGGTGAGCGCCTGCGCGGAATCGGCGGCATCGCCGTCGACGAAGCAGGCGCGCAGTTCGTGAAGGTAGATGACGGTGATTCCGACGACGCCCCGCAGGGTTGGCCCGTCGAAGCCCCAGCTCTCCAGCACGTCGTCGGGGTTGCTGCGGCCGTGCACGATTCTCAGGAGCATGGCGTCCTCCGCCGTCGTCCTGGCACGGCGAAGGCCGAAGGGCACCAGGCCCGGCGGCTCAGCCGTGGACGGCGAGGAGGAAGACGACGATGCCGAAGACGCAGACCATGGCCGCGGTCTCGAGGGTGTTCACGGCCCCGTCGTCCTTGATGGACTTCCACAGCATGAGCATCGGCGGGAAGGCGAGCACGACGACGCTGGTGGTCTCCAGATCGATCGGCAGCACGGCGCCGCTGGCGGCGGTCGGGATGATGCCCATCGTGGCGAGGACGGCCATGAGGATCATGGCGACGGGCAGCACCACGAAGGGCACCTGGCTGACCTGGCCGGCGGCGGCGGCGAGGGCGACGTCGTACATCTTGCGGGAGTGCGAGGTGATGATCATCGCGAACGCACCCGCCGACGCGAACGCCGCCAGCAGCAGCGCGCCCACCATCTCGGCGTAGCCGCGGGCGGCGAGGCTCTCGACGAGGACGTCGGCGAAGTCGCCCACCGCGTGGCCGCCGACGACGGAGGCGACGAGGCCGATGACGCCGTAGCCGGCGATGGCGCCCCAGCCGGGGGCCGGGCCGCCGGCGTCGTCGCCGTCGGTCTTGCCTTCGTCCTTGCCGTCGCCTGGGCCGCTGAAGCGGCGCACGAGCTCGATGGTGGCCACCACCTGCACGAGCAGCAGCGCCACGCCGATGACCGTGAGGTCGACGACGCCGAGGCCCTCGCCGCCGTGGTCGCCGGCCGAGAACGCGCGCAGCATGATCATGACGAGGCCGACGCCGAGAAAGACGCCGGCGGCCGCCGCGAAGAGGTCGGTGTTGATCTTGACGAGGGGCTCGGGGAGCCGCGCGTGTCCGGTCGTGTCTTTCGGCAGGAAGCCTGAATACACGCCGAGGACGAGGGCGCCGATGTGCAGCGTCAGGCACGTCACGATGAAGCCCACCCGTGGTGCGGCGGCCAGCACGAAGCCGAGCATGACGAGCTCGGGCACGTTGGAGGCGAGGCCGCCCATCGTGCCGGCGACAAACGAGTTCCAGCCGAGCCGACGGCCGACGCCCTCGACGCTCTTGATCATGGCCTCGCAGCTGCCAAAGACGACGGCGAGTCCGCCGAGGCCGAGGGCCAGCGCGTGCAGCCATCCGGGCAGGACGGCGTGCCCGAGCATGGCCCCGCCGACGACGGCGCCGCCGCCCACCAGTTTCTTGATCCAGGAATTGCCTTCGCCACCACCAGCCATGGGCCGGGTGTAGGACGGGGACCGGTCGTGGGTCAAAGATCGGCGCGTGCATACATGGCGGGGACGCCGACGCTGCGGTCGCCGTCGTCGTCGCCCACCGTCGTCCACCCCGTCGCCGACCGGAGCGGGCAGGTGCATGCGGGGCGCCAATGGCGCAGACTCACGGCATCAGCGGGGTGTGGCGATGACGCGGGCGCCGAAGACGACGACGGAGGAAACCGGGGCGCCGGTGGCGGCGCCGCCACCGCCGACGACGGAGATCGTCCATCGCCTCGAGGCCGAGCGCCTGCCGCGCGACTGGATGCGGCTGTTGTCGTCGGTGGTCACGGGCATGGCCACCGTGCTCTTCGGGCTGCTCACTGCCGGGTTGATCGCGAAGGCCGACGGCGTCTTCGAGCTCGTGATGCTCACCACCATCTTTGGCGGTATGACCACGGGTTTCGCCTGGCTCACGTGGCGCTGGGCCCGCAGCCTGCCGCCCGCGCGCTCCCTCGCCACGCCCCGCGAGCAGGACGAGCTCGACGGCTGAGCGACGACGTCAGCTGCGCTTGACCTTCTCCATCGCCTTGCCCCTCGCGAGCTCGTCGATGAGCTTGTCGAGCATGCGGATCTTCTTCATGAGGGGGTCCTCGACGTCCTCGACGCGGACACCGCAGACGACGCCCGTGATCTGATCGGCGCGCGGCGTGAGGGCCGGCGCCTCGGCAAAGAAGGTCGTGAAGTCGACGCCGCGCTCGATCTGCCTGTCGAGGCCGGCGCGATCGTAGCCGGTGAGCCAGCAGATGACGTCGTCGACCTCGTCCTTTGTGCGACCCTTCTTCCCGGCCTTCTGCACATAGAGCGGGTACACCGACGAGAACTTCATGGCGAACACACGGTGGGTCATGGGCGGGCTCCGGGGTGGGCGGTGGCGACAACGTCGAGGAGGGCGGCATTGACGCGATCACGGGCGTCGTGGTGCACCCAGTGGGTGGCGTCGTCGATCATGAGGAGGGCGCCGTCGTCGCAGAGGTCGACGGACGCCTGCGCCATGCGCCAGTCGAGGGCGTGGTCGCGCTTCCCCCAGATGACGAGGGTCTTCGGCGTCACCCGCGGCGACGGCGCGCGCGGCAGATAGCGCATGGCCCGATACCAGTTCAGCATGGCGGTGGCGGCGCCGGGGATGCGCCAGGCGTGGCGGTAGACGGGCAGATCCTCGTTGGTGAACGAGCCGGGATTGCTCGTGCGCACAAGGATGCCGGCGCCACCCTTCGTGATGGCCCGCTCGGGCAGGATCGGCAGCTGGAAGAAGCCCATGTACCAGCTGCGCCGCAGCTGCCCGGGGTTCGTGCGCAGCGCGCGCTCGAAGACGGTGGGATGCGGCACGTTCATGACGACGAGGTGCTTCACCCGGGCGGGGTGCTTCAGGGCCACCCACCAGGCGACGGCCGCGCCCCAGTCGTGGCCGACGACGATGGCGTCGCTGCGGCCGTAGTGATCGATGAGCCCGACTGTGTCACGGGCGAGCGCGTCGAGGTGGTAGGCGCGGATGCCGGCGGGCTTGTCGCTCGTGGCGTAGCCGCGCTGGTCGGGGGCGACGACGAAGCAGCCCGCGGCGGCGAGGGCCGCGATCTGGGCGTGCCATGTGTACGAGAGCTCGGGGAAGCCATGCAGCAGCACGACGAGGGGGCCGTCGCGCGGGCCGGCCTCGAGGACGGCGAGCGTCACGCCGTTGGTCTGCACGCGGGCGGCGACGACGCCGGAAAGCCCGAAGGGCGGATCGACCGTCACGGTGCGGTGTGGGGTGTCCATCGGGCCTCCATGGTCGGGGCGCGACATCACCATCCTCGACCGACCACGTCGACAGGGCTTCGCGGGATTCTGCCCTCCGGCCTGCGGTCGCAGTCGCCTCACCCCCCGGCCCCCTCTCCCTGATGACGTCGACGTCCGTGCCGAGTTCGACCTCACCCCCGGCCCCCTCTCCCTGATGACGTCGACGTCCGTGCCGAGTTCGACCTCACCCCCCGGCCCCCTCTCCCTTCAGGGAGAGGGGGTGCCTATGGCGTTGTCGTACTTTCATCGAAGGTGAGGCCGCACGAGTCGCTCGAACGTGCGAGTGCAGACCTGCTCGTTCGGGACGCGGAGTACGCGCAGACCGGCAGCTTCGAGTACCCGGGTTCGCTCCGCATCTGCAGCTCGCTGGAGATCGTGCACCCCTCCATCGATCTCGAGCACGAGCCGATGTTCGACACACAGGAAATCGACGATGAAGCCACGAACGACCTGCTGCCGCCGCCACTTGAGCCCAAGCAGCCGCCGGTTGCGGAGCAGCTGCCAGGCCCGGGACTCCGACGCTGTTGGCGTGCGCCGCAATGCACGTGCGAAGCGTGCCTTCTTGGATGTCACCCGTTGACCCCGTGTCATCGGTACGGCCACAGGCACCCCCTCTCCCTGAAGGGAGAGGGGGCCGGGGGGTGAGGTCGTCTTCATCGGTACGGCTCAGGGCGAGGTGAGGTCATCTTCAGCGTCATCGGTACGGCCACAGGCACCCCCTCTCCCTGAAGGGAGAGGGGGCCGGGGGGTGAGGTCGAACTCGGCACGGACGTCGACGTCATCAGGGAGAGGGGGCCGGGGGGTGAGGTCCTCTTCATCGGTACGGCTTCCGGTGGGCTACTCGAACCAGCCCGACAGCAGGGTGACGCCGGCGTCGTCGTCGACGAGGGTGAGGGCGCAGCGCCCGTCCTTCAGCGTCACCTTGCGGTAGCGGCGCCGGTAGGGGCCCTTGTCGTCGTCGCCCTCGAGCAGCGCGAAGGGGACATCGGTGGCGACATCGCTGCTGGCAAAGGGCAACGTCGTCGGCGGCGACAGCAGGCGCAGCGGCCAGGGCCAGCCGGCGGCGAAGCGACCGTGCCGCGTGCGGGCGTCGGTGACGACGGGGCGGGGCCGACGTCGCCGGGGCGTGTGGGCCTGCGGCTCGTCGAGCAGCGGCGTGGCCTTCGTCGGCGGCCACACCAGCGCGCTCATCGCCTCGGGCAGACGTTGGCGGGTGACGACGGGGACGCCGACGCAGCCCTCGCCGTAGCGGGCCGAAAGCTCCGAGATGAGATGCAGCAGGGCCTCGGGGGTGCCGCGCTCGTCGTCGGCGGAGAGACCGAGCTGGCGGGCATCCGCGCTCGTCGTGCGGCGGGCCACGAGCATGAGCCGCTCGACACCGTCGATGTGCAGCAGCAGCCGCTCGCCAGCGCTGTCGTCGTCGCGGGCGCGGCGGGCCTCGTCGGAGAACACCCGCTCGAGGCGCGTGGCGAGCACCCGCACGATGACGGCGACGTCGACGGTGGGCGAGGCGAGGGGCACGTTCACGACGAGGGGACTCTTCCTCCTGGCCCCGAGCGCCACCGTGAGCTCGGCGAGACGCTGCCGCCGATGCTGCAGCCGGCGCACGATGCCCTCCACCAGCGGGCGCAGCACGAAGAGCAGGGGCTCGAGCGTCGTCACGCCCATCTCGAGGTCGCGGCTCGCCCCCACCACCTCCGTCGGCACCAGCGGCTTCACGAGGCCGTCGCTGTCGCCGCCGGGGTCGTGCTCGTGGATGTCGGCGCCCAGCAGGCGCAGCACCCGCAGCACCGACGGCGCCGCCCGCCCGAGCCGGGGCACGAGGCCCTGATCCACCAGCGGCACGAGGTCCTGCACGCTCATCACGCCGGTGGCCCGCAGCGCCGCGACGACGCCGTCGTCGAGGTCGAGGGCGTCGATGGCGAGGGTCCGGCGCAGCCACGCCGGGTCCGCCGCAGCCACATCGAGCAGCCGGCCGCGAAAGGCCTTCGGCCGCGCGGCGAGCAGGCGCGCGCAGGCCAGCGACAGCGTCCGCGACGACGACAACGCCACCGCGCAGGGCTGCCCCTGCTCGGCGAGCACGCGGGCGATGTCCGACAGCAGCCGGGCCCGCGGCCGCGGCAGCCCCGTGAGGTCGACGACGACGGCGAAGAAGGGCAGGGCGATGCCGGGCCGGGGCACGACGGGCTCCACGAGGGGCGAGAGCGACAACAGCGCCTCCGCCACGACGTCGAGCTGCTCCTTCAGGGCCCGCGCCGACACCGACACCGCCCGCAGGGCCGGGAAGAAGGCCTGGGCGTCGATGAGGCGCTGGCCGACGGCGACGCCCTTCTCCAGCGCGCTGTCGGCGGCGTCGACGATGCGGTGGATGGGCCGGATCGCGGCGCCGCCGTTGCCCGCGTCATCGTCGAGGGCCACCACCGCGGTGGGCCAGGGTGCCTCGCGGACCCCGGCCGCGATCGCGGCCAGGCGGGGCAGGACGGCCGCCGCGATCAGGACCACGCCACCAGCTCCAGGGCCGGCCGGGTCGTCGTCGTCGTCGTCGTCGTCGTCGTGGTTGTCGGCGGCGGCGGCGCCACGGCGCGCAGGTCGGCGGCGATCGCCTCGCTGACGCTCGGGGGCCGGTCCACCGTGACGACGGGGGGCAGGCCATGCCGATGCCGCCGGGCCTGCAGGCGGGGCCGGCCCCGCTGCGGGTCGACCTCGACGTCGGCGCGGGCGGCCACCGGCAGGGGCAGGGGGCGGCGGGCGAGCGGCGAGGTGACGAGGGTGACGACGACGCCCGCGGCCTCGGCGGCGAGCAGCAGGCGGCGACAGGGCACGACGGCGGCCGACAGGTCCCGCAGATGGCTGGCGTCGACGACGACGGCGGCGGTGGCCCCGCTCTCGACGATGCGCTGGGCGCAGGAGAAGACCGCGTCGATGGTGGCCCCCGGCCGCACGACGAGGGTCTCCCCGAAGGCGTCGTCGTCGCCACCACCGTCATCGTGCAGCACATGGGCGAGGGCCGGCGCGCACAGGGTGGCGGTAGCGTCGACGACGGCGAGGTGACGGGGGCGGCCATGGGCGCGGGCGCGGGCGCGGGCCTGCAGGGCGAGGCGCAGGGCGGCGGTCAGGGCAAAGGCGCCGGGCAGGGCGCACAGCTCGACGACGCCGCCCTCGATGAGCCAGTGCCGGCGCAGCGGGGCGTCGACGCCGCCGTCGTCGTCGTCGTCGTCGCGGGGGTCGGCGAGGCCCCCGAGCGACAGGGGCAGACGCCGGCCGGCGCTGGCCTCGAGGGCCTGGAGCAGATCCCGCGGACTCGCCATCGCCTCGAACGCCAGCGCCACCATGAAAGACCTCCGCAGCCGCGATCGCGGCGACCGGGCGACCGGGTGATCGGGAGATCACCCTTCACCTGAACATCCGTTCTAGGTCAGCCAGACGTGCAGCGCACCCCGGGATCTCCGTGAGGTCTGCCGATCCAAGATCTTGAAACCACGAAGGAAATTGTGCGGCCTCAGCCGGACGCGGCGGCCGCCCGGATCGCGTCCGGACGCCGTCACAGGTGCGATATCCACCCACACCCACCATCGCCGATCCGCGATCGCGGCGGTCGGTCGCCGGTGCCGGTCGCCGTCGTCGTCGTCGACGGCACCAAAGCGTCGTCGTCGGCGATACTCTCCCTGCGCCTTCCACCCATCGAGGTCCGTCATGGCCGGTATCCGCAAGGTCGACACGCAGCAGGTCCGTCGCAGCGAGGGCACGCCGCCCCAGGCGACGACGCCCGAGGCCCTGTCGCCGTCGGCGCTGTCGCAGATCCTCGCGAAGGCCTTCGGCAACCTCACGTTGCACGGCAACGAGGTGCCAGCCCTCGAGAAGGCCCTGAAGCAGGCCGGCCCCCACGCCGCCGACTTCAAGCAGAACATCGAGCGCCGCCTGCAGGACCCGAACCTCAAGGTCTCGGGCCAGAGCCTCGACCAGCTCGCCGCCCTCGGCGTCAACGTCGACAAGGCCCGGGCGAACCTCGCCGCCCGCACCGACCTCAAGACGACGCAGCAGCTCGGCCAGACGGCGGAAAAGACCGTCGCCGACGGCCCGACGGGCCAGGCCGCCGCCCAGAACGCCGTCGACAAGCATGCCGCCATCCAGGCGAGCCACGCCGGCCGCGCCGTCGCGAAGAACGAGCTGTCCCCCGAGTTCAAGCTCGCAAAGCAGCTCACCGGCGAGATCGCGGGCCGCATCTGGAGCGACAAGGCGCCGCCGGAGCTCAAGGCCGTCGCCGATGCCATCGGGCCGCAGGTGTCGTCGCTGGCGCAGCAGACGGCGATGAGCGTGATGTCCGACCCCAACGCGATGGCCAACATCAGCCAGCTGCTCGCGAAGGCGGGCAAGGACGGCTTTGCGAGCGCGCTGTCGTCGTCGACGAAGGAGATCTCCGAGCACTTCCTGAAGACGGCGGGCGTGCAGGCGAAGAACCCCGAGGCCATCAAGGCCGCGCTCACCGGCATCGAGCAGCTCGCGCCGAAGCTCGGGCACTCTCTCGGCCCGAAGGTCGCCGAGACGGCGAGCAGGCTCGGGCCGAAGCTCCTCGGCGACGCCGCCACGACGGCGGCCACGACGGCGGGGGCGGCGGCGAAGACGGCGGGGTCGGCGGCAGCGACGACGGCGAAGGTGGCGGCGACGGGGAGCAAGGCCCTGCCGGTCATCGGCAACATCGTCTCCGTCGGCAGCACGCTGCTCGCGGGCGCAAACCTCCTCTCGCAGCTCACGAAGAAGCCGCGCGATGTCGAGAAGATCCTCAAGGAGGGCGTCAACACGCTGACCCAGGGCGTGGGCATCGCGTTTCCGTGGGTGGCCCTCGGCGGCACCCTCGTCGACGCCGCCTGGGGGGCAAAGACCTCGGTGAGCGACCAGAAGAAGATGGCCCAGGGCATCCCCGTGGCCGACAACGCCAACGTGCTGGCGTCGCTGCCGCTGCTCACCGACAGCGCCGAGATCCTGCAGTCGGTGCTCAAGGGCGCCGGCAAGGGCGACGCCGCCGACAAGGTCGGCCAGCTCGTGACGACGACGAAGACGATGGCGAAGCTCGACCTCAACAACCCGGGCGACCGCTTGAGCCTCATGCGCAGGGACCAGCAGGAGGCCCTCGTGGCCCTCGCCCACGAGACGAAGGCCGAGCTGGAGTCGGCCTCCGCCGACGAGGGCGACGGCTCGCGCAAGGACTCCCTCAAGCGCCTCGCCCACGGCTTCGGCGCGCTCGCCGACACGACGCTCGCCACCATGCGCTACGACAAGCAGGAGGCCCGCCCGGGCTTCGACGACAAGGCGAAGGCGGACCTGCTCGTGAAGCGCAACGAGCTCGCCGGCACCCTCGTGAAGCAGCTCGGTGAGCTGGGCCTCGTCGAGCTGCAGCGTCGCAGCGCCGCCCAGACCGGCACGCAGACGGCCTGACGTCGTCATGCGACGCCGCCTGAGCCTGTCGGGCCGCATCGTCGCGGGCACCCTCGTGATGGCGGCGGTGTTCTCCGCCTCGGGGGTCTTCGCGGTGCAGGCCCTGCAGGGGGCGCGGCGCGACCTCGTCGTGCTGACCCGCGGCTACCTGGCCCTCGGCCGCACGGCGACGACGCTGCGGACGCTGCAGGAGGTCCACGACCAGAACATCGCGCGGGCCGTGACCGAGCCCGACCGGCTCCGCCGCGCCGAGCTGTCGGCCTTCGCGCGCGAGCTCTACCCGCAGTCGATGGGCCAGCGGCTCGCGGAGCTGCAGAGCCTCGCCCGGCAGCTGCAGCAGTCGCGCGTCGCCGCCAGCGACGCCCTCTTCCTCGAGAACGTTTTTGCCCAGGCCAACCGCGCCCGCGCCCTCGCCGTCGCCTACGACGACGCCACCGAGAAGCTCCTCGAGGTCCTCGACGACGAAGACGGCCGCGACGACAGCGGCCAGCCCCTCGACCGCGAGGCCGCCGTCGAGCAGTGGAAGAAGCGCAGCGAGCAGGCCTCGCGCGACCTGCGCACCATCGCGCTGGGCGTCGACGCCCGCGCCGCCGATGCGCTGGTGCGCATCGAGCAGGCCGAGGCCCGCAGCGTCCGCGCCGTCGTCGTCGCCGGTGTCGTCGCCCTCGTCGTTGCCGCCCTCATCCTGTGGATGATGCTGCGAGCGCTGACGCCGCTGCGCTCGCTGGCCCGGGCCACCCGCGCCATGCAGGAGGGCGCCTCGACGGCCACCATCGCCGACGTCGTCGCCACCGGCGGCCGCGACGACGCCGAGGTCGCCGTGCTCGCCGACGAGCTCGTGAGCCTGTCGCGCTCCCTCGAGGAGCGGGGCGCGGCCCTGCAGCGGCGCACCGAGGAGCTCGCCCGCCTCACGGCCTTCGCCGAAAACGTCATCCGCAGCGTGCGGGTCGGCATCGTCGTCGTCGACGACAAGGGCCTCATCAAGCGCATCAATCCGGCGGCCCGGGCGGTGTTCTCGCTGCCGCTGCAGGACGTCGAGGACCAGCCCCTCGACGCCGTGAAGGACGCCTTCGGCGCCGCCAGCGCCGCCGTCGTCGAGGTGCGGCAGACGGGCGAGCTGCGGGGCCTGCCGGCGCTCAAGCTCTCGGACAAGGTCGTCGACGTCATGGTGGTGCCGCTGCGGGATCGGGCCGGCACCCGCTCGGGCGAGGTGCTCCTGCTCGGCGACGATGTCACCGCCCGCGAGGACGCCCGCGAGAGGCTCGTGCACTCCGAGCGGCTCGCCGCCATCGGCCGCCTCGCCGCCCAGATCACACACGAGATCAGGAACCCGCTGTCGTCGATCGGCCTCAACATCGAGCTGCTCGGCGACGACGTGCCGCTGCTGCCGGCAGATCGGCAGCAGGAGGCCCAGGCCATCCTCGACGCCGTGCTCATGGAGGTCCGCCGCCTCACCGAGATCACGGAGGGCTACCTGCGATTCGCCCGTCTGCCGACGGCGGCCAAGCAGGAGCACGACGTCGCCGACCTCTGCGCCGACCTCGTCGCCTTCGTGCAGGGCGAGGCCGGCGCCCGCGGCGTGAACCTCGAGCTGCACGTGCCGCGCGACGCGACCCTGCCGGCCGTCGTCGTCGACCGCGACCGCCTGCGCCAGGCCCTCCTGAACCTCGTGCGCAACGGCATCGACGCCGCCGGCGAGGGCGGCACGGTGCGCCTCGATGTGAAGCCCGCGCAGAGCGGTGGCCTCGACGTCGTCGTCAGCGACAACGGGCCCGGGGTGCCGCCCGCCCAGCGGGAGCAGATCTTCGCGCCGTTCTTCACCACCCGCAAAGACGGCACCGGCCTCGGCCTCGTCGTCGCGCGCGAGATCGCGCGGGAGCATGGTGGTGATGTCGTCGTCGATGACAGCGACCTCGGCGGCGCCGCGTTCATCGTGCACCTGCCGGTGCGGGGCTGACTCCTCTTCATTCCTCGTCGTCGACAAGGCTGAAGGCACCCCTCTCCCTTCTGGGAGAGGGGGCCGGGGGGTGAGGTCGCGCGTGGCTCACCTTTGGCGTTCACTCGCGTGGGGCGTCTTTGCCTCCGGCGGCCAAGGGGGGGCCTGGCCGCCCCCCCTTGGAACCCCGGGCCTTTTGTCGAGCACGTCGCGTGTCCTGCACATTTTTCGGCTCGTCGGCGCGGATGTGATCCCGACGGCGGAGGTGGCCAGCCGCCGAGGGGCGAAAAATGGCCTCATCGGCGTTCGTCGCGCACGCAGCGCCCGTGTCGATGGATCGCACAGGCATCCGCGTCGCTTCCGCGCCGCGAATGCACGCAGCAGCTGCCGCACCTCGACAACGACATTGTCCTCGAGGTGCGGCAGCCGTCACGTGCAGACGACGAGCGGCAGCGAGGAGGATGCCTGCCCCTCACATCGACTCGGGCGCTGCAAGCGCGACGAACACGCGAGCTGCCCATTTTTCGGCGAGCGGCGTTGCCGGATCTTTCATCGTCACGAAAACGGCGCCGCAGCGACGAAAAATGCCTGCATGCGGACGTCCAGATGACCCGGAGAAGGCCCGGGTTTCCAAAGGGGGCGGCCAGGCCCCCTTTGGCCGCCGGAGGCAAAGACGCCTCACGCGAGTGAACACTCGACCCGATGACTCCACCGCATCTGATGAACAGACCGTTCAAAGTGACGACGTCACGGGCGCGGCCGCCGGCCGACCGGGACACGGCAACGACGCCGAGAACAACGCCGTCGTCGTCACGACCGCCCGCAGATACGGGTCATGCACATGGACCTCGCTCACCGCGATGCGCCCGATCTCGACGCTCGTGCACAAGGGCGCGACCCCGTCGACGAGGACGGTCTCCTTTGTGAGGGCCCCCTCGAGCTTCTGCCGCACCGCCTGCAGGCGGGCCGACAGGTCGAGGCGCAGGGCCTTCTTCACGGCGGCGGTGAGCTCGTCCTCCTTGAGGGCGAGAGCCGCCTTCAGCAGGGCCTGCTCGGTCGCCACCGTCGGCGCGAGGTCCGGGAACTCGAGGAAGTTGTCACGCACCGTCGGACGCCCGGCGAGGTAGAGGTCGCCGTCGACGTCGATCTGGACCCCCGACGCCACGGCAAAACCGCCCAGTCGCACCCGCACGACGACGTCGCCGTCGGCGGCGTAGACCTCGGGGTCGGTGATGTAGAGCCCGGGCTGCGACGACGAGAACGAGAGCTTGCCGTCGGGGAAGGCCAGCGTCATCGCCTTCTGCAGCTCGTCGTAGCCGGCGGCGACGGGGATCGTGAGCGAGAAGGGCCCACCCTCGACGCCGCTGGCGTTCTTCAGCGGCGGCAGCGGCGGTCGCGCCGGCAGCGTGCCGGCGGCGACCATCGCCTCGTCGACGACGACGACGCCGCCAGGGCTCTGGGGGTCGCGCATCGTGCAGGGCATCGTCAACGACGGCGCCACCGTGAGCGCGAGCTCCTTCTCGAAGCCGTCGGCGAGCACGGTGGGGCCGGCCTCCAGCGCGCGGACGTCGAGGGTGAAGCAGGCCTGGGCCGGCGACAGCGGCAGGAACAGCGGCGTGCCGAGCGTGTCGTGCAGCGACGACAACGTCGGCCGCAGGTCGACGCTCATTGTCGTGAGCTTCTCGGTGAGGGTTTTTTCGACGTGGGCGATGACGCCGGCGGTGGCGTCGGCGAGGCGAAGGCGGCGATCGGCGCTCGCGACCTTCACCGTCACCGCCTGCAGCACGAGGCGATGCTCCGACGTGAGCACCGGCTGCACGTCGGCCTTCACCGACAGCGGCACCGTCAGCGTCGTGCCCGGCAACTCGACGGTGGCCGTCACCTCCGTCGTCGCCGTCATCGCCTTGCGGGCGTCGTCGAAGGCGAGCGAAAAGGTCCCACGCTGCCAGCCCCAGGCGCGCGCGCCGAGGAGGGCGTAGTCGCCGCCGTCCTTCACCGGCACGAGGGCGTCGAGCAGGGCTGCGAGCCCGGCCCGCGTGAGCGTGAGGTGCATCGTCGGCCGCGACAGGGGCGGGTCCGCCAGCGGCGGCGACGACGAGCCCGCCGGCCGCGGCGGATAGAGCGAGGCCCGGGCCGGCTTCGTCGTCGTCGTGGTCGACGGCGTGGCGCAGGAGCACAGCAGGCCGGCGGCGATGACGTCGGCGATGAGGACAGCGACACGGGAGCGGCGGAGACGGCCCATGGTCGAGGGATAGCCGACCGTACCGACGTCACAAGCGCCCTTCCGCAGGCATCGGCGGCGTGCCAGCATGACGCCGTGACGACGGTCCGCGCTCCCACGCTGCTCGACCGGGCCCGCGCCCTGGCGAGCGAGCCGCGCACCATCGCTGGCCTCTCCGCCGAGGAGACGGCTGCCGCCGAGCAGCGCCTCGCCGAGCAGCTCAAGCCCTTCCTCCTGCAGGCCGCCGCCGAGAAGCGTGCGCTGCGGGCCGACGACCTGAAGGCCCTCGCGCAGACGCCGGCCGGCCAGGGCCTCACCCTCGACGACGTGCTCGATTTCCTGTTGTCGCCGGCGGGGGCGCCGTTGCAGCAGGCCCTCGAGGCGGTGTCCCGCCCGGAGCGCGACATCCCGCTGTTGCCGGGCCTCGACGACGACGCGCCCGACCCGGAGCCATGGTCGACGCCGCCGAAAGACCGCTTCGAGGCGCACCTGCGCGAGGCGCGCCGGGCCGATCCCTTCGGCCTCTCGACGGGCAGCGCCCTGCGCCGCGCCGCCGTCGCCGCCTTCGCCGAGAGCACCGGCAAGAACGGCCGCATCGACGAGCAGAAGCTCAAGGCCCAGGGCCCCGTCGCCAGCGCCCTCTACACCCACATCGCGCAGAAGCTCGCCGGCAAGACCCTCGCGAACCCGACGCCGGGGCAGAAGCTCATCGGCCTCGACGAGGGCGTCGTCGCCCGCGTCGGCCGTGGCGTCGACGTCGAGCCCATCCGCGCGCGCATGAAGGCCTTCGACGTCGTCGTCGACCAGCTCGTCGGCGACCGGCAGCCCCTCAAGGGCGTGAAGGTCGTCGCCATCCAGCACCTGCTGCCGACCTTCAAGGGCGTCCTCGACGCCCTCGAGAAGGCCGGCGTCGCCCGCGAGGACATGCGCCTCATCGGCAAGAGCTACTCCACCGTCGACGAGATGTACGCGTGGACGGTGGGGCAGGGCTACGACGTCCACGCCTGCAGCATCGGCGGCGACGCTTCCTCCGTCGAGCAGCGCCTCACCGAGGCCGCGAAGGAGACGCTGGCCGCCCTGTTTGAAGGCATCGATCCGAAGACGTCGAAGGAGCGTTTCCTGCTCGCCGACGACGGCGGCAAGCTGCTGCTCGCCCTGCATCGCTTCTTCCCGCAGTACGCCCACCTCTGCACCGGCTTCGAGCAGACCGCCCGCGGCATCCAGGTGCTCGAGAAGATGCAGGCGGAGGGGCAGCCCGTGCTCTGCCCCGTCGTCAACATGGCGCGGAGCGCGCTGAAGAACGACAGCGAGATCCCGCTCATCGGCGAAAACATCGTCTTCGACAGCTTCAGGTACCTCGACGAGTTGAAGCTCCCCCGGCCGCAGACGGCGACGGTGCTGGGCTTCGGCCCCGTCGGCGTCGAGACGGCGAAGGCCCTGAAGCGTCGCGGCGTCGACGTCGTCGTCTACGACCCGACCCTCGTGGGCCCCGGCGCCGACCCGCAGAAGCTGGCGCTGGCGGCGTCCCTCGGCGTCACCGTGAAGCCCCGCGAGGAGGCCCTCGGCCACGGCGACCTCGTCGTCGGCTGCACCGGCCGCGGCGCCCTCGACGTCGTCGGCGAGCACGGCCTGCTGAAGAACGGCGCCGTGCTCGTCAACGGTGCCTCGGGCAACCACGAGCTCGGCACCGACCAGTTCGGTCGTCGGGGCCGCTGGTTCATGGAGATGCACTTCGAGCCGTCGCGCCTCACCGTGCGGGATGGTGCGGCGTCGTGCGACTTCCGCGGCCAGCGCGTGGCCCTTGGCACCGGCGACCTCGGCAGCGCGTCGATGCACCGGGTTCTCAAGGCGAAGGACACCGGCAAGGAGGTCCTTGTGCTGCGCTCCGGCCACGTCGTGAACCTCGGCCGCGACCTGCCCCCCGAGTTCATCCAGGTGACCCGCGCTCTCGTGTTTTCGTCGCTGCTGCAGTCGACCACCGAGAAGCAGGCCGGCGTCGTCGACGTCGACCCCGCCATCCAGGCGCTCATCACGCAGGCCATCGCCGACGACCTCGGCCCCCGCGGCCTGTCGTTTGCCGCGCCGGACTTCTCGTCGCTGCAGCCCTGGGATCTCTGACGATCGTCAGCGCGCCTCGGGGTTCACGCTGATGTGCACGAGCACACCCTCGTTGCCGACGTCGCCGTCGGCGGTGTCGTCGTCACCCGGGACGTGGATGGTGCTCGCGAGGACGATGTCGTCGTCGAAGACGGCGCAGGCCGTGCCCTTGCCACGGAGCCCCGGCAGTCCCGGCAGGCGCACGTCGTCACCGGACCGCAGGGTGGTGCCATCGTCGAGGCGGAGGGCCCACGTCGTCACGGCCGGGGGATCGAGGTCGATGGGGGCGCCAGCGGCGTCGCCCGGTCCGTCGCCGCCAAAGAGGCCGAACCGTTGCAGCGGCTCACGCACCTGCGCGGCGACATCACCGCCGTCGACGCCGACATGATCGTCAGGTCCGGCGAGGTGCGTCTCGCCACAACCCCGCCGGGTGGGGTAGAGCTGCCGCCGAGGTGATGACGATGGATCCAGCAACGACGTGGCGCGAGAACGAGACCCCCGATGAGGCCGCGCGCCTCGAGGAGCTGGCGCGGGCGCTGGCGACGATGCAGCAGGGCCTCTCCGCGAAGCTCGGCGTCGGCCGCGCCCTGCACCGCAAGCCCCAGGGGATCCTCACCGCCCGCCTCGACGTGAGCGGCAGCGCCCCGGCCTGGACACAGCACGGCGTGTTCGCGACGAAGCGCTCGTTCGACGTCGTCTGCCGCCTCAGCAACGCGAGCGCCCTGCTGCAGCCCGACAAGGTGAAGGACATCCGCGGCTTCGCCTTCAAGATCCTCGGCGTCGAGGGGAGCGGCGCCCTCGGTGGCCCCGTGACGTCGCAGGACTTCCTCTGCATCAACCAGGAGAGCTTCGGCGTGAAGGACGCCGGCGAGTTCATCCCCCTCGCCATCGCGGCCGCAAAGGGGCCCGGCGCGCTCCTCGGGCACCTGTGGAAGAGCCAGGGCTTCGGGATGTTCGCCGGTCTCAAGAAGCTCGGCGCCACCATCAACCGCCCCTTCAAGGGCTTCCTCGTCGAGACCTTCAGCACGACGCTGCCCTTCGCCTGCGGCCCGTACGCCGCGCGCCTGCGCCTCGTACCCCGGGTGCCGTCGACGTCACAGACGCCCGTGCCGGGCTCGTTCGAGAACGACGTGAAGACCCGCCTCGCCAGCGCCGACGTCGTCTTCGATGTGCAGCTGCAGCCCTTCGTCGACGAGGCCCGCACCCCCATCGAGGACGCCAGCGCTCCGTGGGACGAGGCCGTCGCGCCGTGGACGACGGTGGGGACCCTCACGCTGCCGAAGCAGTCCCTCGACGACGACGCCGCCCGGGCGCGGACGGCGCAGTACGAGCGTGGCCGCTTCGATCCGTGGAACGCCCTCGCCGTGCACCGGCCGCTCGGCCACATCATGCGGGCGCGGAAGGCCGCCTACTACGCCAGCCAGCAGGCCCGCGGCGCGTCCTGACGCCCCGGCGCCCTCAGAGCCGGTAGGTGGAGGTGTGACGTTGCGCACACCGACCGACACGCGTCGGGGACACGTGTCCTCAGGGCTTGTGCCGATCTCCCGCACGATGCCTCCCATGAACGGCGCTGGAACACGGTGTTCCAGACCATCATGAAAGATGGCCTCACCCGAGGCATGGGAGATGAAAAATGCGCGCGATCCACACGATGAACCTCGTCCTCTCCGCCCTCGTGCTCGCCGTGACGGTGGCCTGCGGCGGCCCCGGTGACTTCGGCGGCGGCAACGGCGACTTCAACGGCGGCGGCGGTGGCGGTGACTTCGGCGGCGGCGGCGACGACGGCGACTTCGGCGGCGACGGTGGCGACGACGGCGACTTCGGCGGCGGCGGCGGCGGCGGCGGTGGCGGTGGCGGTGGCGGTGGCGGTGGCGGTGGCGGCGGCGGCGGGGGCGGCGGCGACGACACCGGCGAGACCTGCCAGGAGAACAGCGACTGCAACACCGGGTGCATCGTGAATACGGATGAAAACGGCAATCAGACCGATTTCGGATATTGCACGAAGCGCTGCGAATCGTTCGCCGATTGTCCCACGTTCTGGAGCTGTGAGGAGATCGGCAACGCCGCCGGCACCTACTGCGTGCAGTGAGCGACGTCGTCGATGACGTCGCCGGATCGGCGGGCCGGGCCACCCGTCGGCCGTGGACCCGGGCATCGTGGCATCGTGGGGCATGCCTGAGGCCGTCACCGAGCGCGTCCCGAGGGCCCGTCTGCGGGCGGCCTTCGACGTCCACCCCATCAGCGCGTCCCTCGACGACGCGGGTCGCGAGGCCCTGTGGTCGGCGGGCGCGCTGCGGCGCTTTGCGGCGGGCGAGCACCTGAGCCGCGAGGGTGACGACGTCGCGTTCTACTGGCTGCTGCTTTCGGGCGCGGTGCGCGTCTACTACGCGAGCGTCGACGGCGTGGAGGTCACCGTGAAGATCTTTTCGGCGCCGGCGGCGTGGGCCGAGATGCAGATCCTCACCGACCACCGCCACACCGAGGACTGCGTCGCCGTCGAGGACGCCGTCTGCCTGTGCGTGCCGCGGGACTGCTTCGTCCGCTTCCTCGACGACCAGCCCCGCTTCATGAAGGCTGTGCTCATCGACACCTCGGCGCGCTTCCTCATCGCCGCCCAGAACGAGCGCGCCCTTGCCTTCCTCACCGTGCAGGAGCGCCTCGCCCACCTGCTGCTGTCGTACGTCCGCGTCTGGGGCGACGACGACGGCCATGGCGTGAAGATCACGCAGCGCCTCTCCCACGAGCAGCTCGCCGCCGACCTCGGCGTCGTGAAGAAGTCGATCACCCGCACGCTGTCGCAGTGGACCGACGAGGGCGTCGTCGTGAAGGATGGCGCGTACTACCGCATCCCCGATGTCATGCGCCTCGTCGAGCGCTCGCCGCGCGGCCTCATCGGCGTCGACTGGAGCACCGGCAGCGCCGTGCAGGACCGCCAGGTCGACGACGACGACCCCGCCGTCCGCCCCCGCCGTCGCTCGGGCGCGGCGCGGCCGCCGACCGGACCCCGCTGATGCGCCCGATCCTCTTCGTCGTCGGCGACACCCCCGTCTACGCCTACGGCGCCTTCCTCGGCCTCGCCTTCTTCACCGCGGCCCTCTCCCTCGTCGTCGAGCTGCGTCATCGACAGCAGCCGGCGTGGATCGTGTGGCCCGCCCTCGCCACCGCGATGGTGGCCGGCGTCGTCGGCGCCCGCGTCGCCTCACTCCTCGAGGGCGACGACGGCCTCAACCATCTGGGCGGCTTCTTCCTCGCCGCGCCCCTCGTCGTCGTCGTCGTCCGCGCCCTCGGCGCCGTCTCCACCGCCACGCTCGTCGACGCCGCTGCCCCCGGCCTGTGCTTCGCCCTGGCGGTCGCCCGCCTCGGCTGTCACGTCGCTGGCGATGGCGACTACGGCGTCCCGACGACGCTGCCGTGGGGCATGGCCTATCCCGACGGCCTCGTGCCGACGCTGGAGCGCGTGCACCCGACGCCGCTGTACGAGGCCGCCGTCGCCACCGTGCTCGGTATCGTCGTGTGGCGCCTCGGTCGTCGCCGCCCCGTCGCCGACGGCGTGCCCTTCGCCGTGTTCCTCGTCGGCTCGGGGCTCGCCCGCTTCCTCGTCGAGTTCATCCGCCGCAACGACCCCGTGGCCCTCGGGCTGACGCAGGCACAGATCTTGAGCCTGATCCTCGTCGTGGTCGGCGGCGCCTGGCTCCTCCAGCGCGCCCGCCGATCCCGCTGACGACGAGGGATGCGATGCGGCACTGGCAGACGGTCTTGATCTCGGTGGCGTCCCTCGGGGTCATTTCACTCGGCTGGGTGTGGGGAAGCACCCACCTCGGCGGCTGCGAGGCCGCGACCATCAACGGCACGGACGACCCCTGCTTCGACGCCTGCATCGACGACGGCGGGAGCGCCGCCGACTGCGAGGAGGAGTGCGAGTTCACCGGCAGCGGCGAGGGCGAAGGTGAGGGTGAGGGCGAAGGTGAAGGCGAGGGTGAAGGCGAGGGTGAAGGCGAGGGCGAGGGCGAGGGCGAGGGCGAGCCCGACACGCTCACGATCCGCACCGTCGACGACCTCGGCCCCGTGACGCCCGCCTTCGTGGCGCTCACCGACGGCGACACCCCGACGGCGACGACGGCCGCCGCCGATGGCGTGCACACCCTTGTCGTGGCCGACGCCGATGGCCGCTGGTCCGCCGTCGTCGTCTGCCCGCGCCTGCAGGACCAGCGCGTGTTCAGCCTCGCGGGCACCCTCGCCGAGCTGCGCGACGTCACCGTGCGCTGCCCGACGGGCGCCGCGTTCACGACGGTGGGCGGCAGCGTGACCCGCGACGCCACCTTCGACGACGTGAAGGTCCACCACGGCCGGTCCAACGGCAACGCCAACGGCAGCCTCAGCCTCGACTTCAACGTCGACGCCCGCGTCGGCCACACCGCCGACCTCATCGCCGTGACGTCCGACGTCACCTTCGCCCTGCACCGCCTCGCCATCCTTCGCGACGTCGCCGCCGGCAGCACGGGCGTCGTCATCGACCTCAATGACGGCGTCGACCTCGGCCAGCAGACGCCGACCATCACCGGGACCACCGACACGCCGCAGCTCGGGACCCACTTCCACAGCGCCGGCGGCACCGTCATCGACGTCACGCGCTACGACCCCTCGGCGGCGCCGGGATTCCACACCGTGCCGACCGCGGCGCAGATTGCCGGCGACATCCACCTCGTCGAGGCGACGACCTCCGCCTTCCCCGTCGAGCACGCCGTGCGGCGGGCGTTCGCGGCGCCGGTGGCCATCACCCTCGACTTCACGGCGGCTCCGCCGACCCCGACGGCGCTGCACACGGCGGAGGCCGGCACCATCGAGGTGGCGCTCGACGACGTCGCTGTCGACGCCGTCGTCGAGGTGACGTTCTCGACCTTCGACACCGCCAGCAGTGTGAACGTCACGCACCGGCTGCTGCAGACGCCGGCGCGGCGCGCGGCGACCGTGCAGCTGCCCTCGTCGACGACGGTGGCGGGCTTCGACGCCGCCTGGGATCTGCCGACGGCGACGCTGCCGTCGGGGCAGCTGCGGGTGCACACGGGGGCGGCGCCCGCCGCGATCGCCGACCTCTTCCTCGACGGGCCGATCGGCCACGACGGCCTCACGGTGCACACGACGCAGGTGGCGCTGCCGTAGCGGGCGACGCCGCGACCACTTGCAGGAGCGCGTCGGGGAGCGCACGACAGCGCCGTGAACTGGCGCATCCTCCTGGCCTACGCGGTGCTCTACGTCGTGTGGGGCTCGACATACCTGGCGATGAAGATCGCGGTGACGTCGCTGCCAGCCTTCACTGCCGCGTCGCTGCGCTTCGTGTTCTCGGGCGTGCTGCTGCTCGGCTGGGGCCTCTTGACGACGAAGGAGCGCTTCACGCGCGCGCACCTGAAGACGAGCGTGCTGCAGGGGCTGTTGTTGCTCGTGCTCGGCAACGCGAGCGTGATGTGGGCAATGAAGACGGTGCCGTCGGGCGTGGGGGCGCTCATCATCGGCGCGACGCCGCTGTTCATGGCCCTCTTCGGTGGTGACCGGCGTCGCACGACGTGGATCGGCATCGTCGTCGGCGTCGTTGGCATCGGCGTCCTGGTCGACCCGTTTCACGACCACGCCGACGTGCCGCTCGCCGGCGCGCTGCTGTTGATCGTGGCGGCGGCGGCGTGGGCCTTTGGCTCGTTGCTGCCGCGCAAGATGCCGATCCACCCGAGCAACGCGGTGGCGACGGGCGCGCAGATGCTCACCGGCGCCATCGTGCAGGCCGGCATCGCCCTGGCGTTGGGCGAGCGCCTCGACATGAGCACGGTGACGTCGACGTCGCTGTGGGCCGTCGCCTACCTCGCGCTGTTTGGCAGCCTGATCGGCTTTTCGGCCTATGGCTGGCTCATGCGCGTCGAGCCGGCGGCGCGGGTGTCGACGTACGCGTTCGTGAATCCCGTCGTCGCGGTGCTGCTGGGCGCCCTGCTCGGCAACGAGCCGCTGTCGGCCCGCGTCGTCGTCGCCGCCGTGATCATCGTCGGCGCCGTCGTGCTCATCGTGCGGCCGCCGCGCCTGTCATCGTCGACCGCGTCGTCATGAGCCGGGACGACAACGGCGCCCGCGGGGGCGCCGTCGACGTCGGGGATGAGGCCGGCTGCGCTCAGCCGATGCCGATCTCCTTGAGGCGCTGGGCGAGGTAGGCGCCCGCCGTGACCGACGGGTGCTTCGCGACGCCGCCGCTCTGGTCGACGCAGACCTTGCGCGGCGTGAGATCCACCTCGCCGCGGGGGTGGATGAAGCAGGGCATCGAGAAGCGCGGCACGTCGCTGCGCTCGCCGGCGGGGCGGACGACGCGGTGGGTGGTGCTCTTGAGCCGACCGTTGGTGACGTTCTGGATCATGTCGCCGCTGTCGACGACGATCTCGTCGTGCGCCGCCTGGATCGGCAGCCAGCTGCCGTCGCGCTGCAGCAGCTCGAGGCCGGGCTCGGTGGCGCCGACGAGCAGCGTGATGAAGTTGATGTCTTCGTGGGCGCCGGCCCGGATCGAGCTCGGGTTCGCCCCCGGCGGCACCGGCGGATAGTGGATGAGCCGCAGGATCGTGTCGCCCTCGGCGACAGCGTCCTTGTACCAGTGCACGTCGTCCCCAAGGTACTCGGCGGCGGCGACGAGCAGCTCCTGGCCGAGGCTGTCCAGGTCGATGAACAGCTTCGTCATCACCCGGCCGAACTCCGGCACGAGGTCGTCGGGCCACACGTTGGGACCGTACTTGCTGTGGATCGGGTGCGTCGGCGGCACGTCGGGGCGACCCACCTGGAAGAACTCCTTGAGGTCCGGCGCCGTCTCGCCCTTCGCGTGCTCCTTGCCAAACGACGTGTAACCCCGCTGGCCCTTGGCCCCCGGGATCTCGGAGCGGCGCTTCTCGGCCTCGCTCAACGAGAAGAAGCGACGGACGACGTCGTAGGCCTCGTCGAGGCGGGCCTTCGTGATGGCGTGCCCGCGCACGGCGACGAAGCCGGTGTCCTCGAGGGCGCGGCCGTAGACGTCGATGAAGCGGGCGCGGCGCGCGCCGCCGGCGTGGAGGTCGGCGACGTCGACGGAATGGATGTGGGCGTCAGACATACATGCTCCGCGGGCGGCGGCGACGGCCCCTCGCGCGTGCCCGACCGCCCGGGCGAAGGATGACCGCCCGGATCCAGAAACGCGAGATCTCGACCAGGCGCCCGCTGCTGCGACCTCACCCCCGCCGCTGCGCGGCGACCCCTCTCCCTGAAGGGAGAGGGGTGCAATCCCGGCGTCGCTCGTGGCCGACGTGGTGGCCCGGATGGGGCTCCCCCTCTCCCTTCAGGGAGAGGGGGTCGGGGGTGAGGTCTCCGTCGTCGCGCCACGGAGCGGGCAAGACCGCTCCGGGCAGCTTGAGCTTCAAGCGAGAGGCCGCTATGCCCGACCCCATGAGTGCCCAGCCCCAGTCCGTCACCGTCACCGCCGAGGGCGGCGAGCAGTTCCTGCGCGTCAACATGGGTCCGCAGCACCCGTCGACCCACGGCGTGCTCCGCCTCGAGCTCGACCTCGATGGCGAGATCGTCCGTCGCTGCAAGCCGGTCATCGGCTACCTGCACACGGGCATGGAGAAGACCTGCGAGACGCTCAAGTACGTCCAGTGCGTCACCGTCACGGATCGCATGGACTACCTGAACCCGCTGGGGAACAACCTCGCCTTCTCCCTCGCCGTCGAGAAGCTGCTGCAGTGTGAGATCCCCGAGCGCGCCCAGATCCTGCGCGTGCTGCTCGCCGAGCTCACCCGCCTCAACAGCCACCTCGTGTCGATCGGCTCGGGCTCCATCGACCTCGGCGTGACGTCGGTGTTCCTCTACTGCCTGCGCGAGCGCGAGAAGATCCTCGACCTCTTCGAGCAGCTCACCGGCCAGCGCATGATGTGCTCGTTCATCCGGCCCGGTGGCCTCGCCGGCGACGCCGACGACGACTGGCTCAAGAAGTGCCGCGCCTTCGTCGACGCCATGCCGGGCCACATCGACGAGTACGAAGACATCGTCACCGAGAACCCGTTCTTCAAGGACCGCACCATCGGCGTCGGCATGCTGAAGGCCGACGACGCCATCCGCTGGGGCGTGTCGGGCCCGCTGCTGCGCGCCGCCGGCGTGCCCCACGACCTCAGAAAGGCCCACCCGTACTCGGGCTACGAGAAGTTCGAGTTCAAGGTCGTCACCGACCCCTCCGGCGACAGCTACGGCCGCTACAAGGTCCGCGTCGGCGAGATGCGCGAGAGCGTTCGCATCTGCGACCAGGCCCTGCGCATGCTCAACGACGTGCGCGGCCCCGTGAAGACGAAGGACCGCAAGGTCATGCCGCCGCCCCGCGAAGAGCTCGGCACCTCGATGGAGGCCGTCATCCACCACTTCAAGCTGTGGACGGAAGGGATGAAGCCGCCGAAGGGCCAGGCCTGGTCGGCCGTCGAGTCGCCCCGCGGCGAGCTCGGCTTCATGATTGCGTCCGACGGCTCCGGCAAGCCGCTGCGCGTCCGGGCCCGCACGCCGTCGTTCTGCAACCTGCAGGCGATCGAGCACATGGCGAAGGACGGCCTCATCGCCGACCTCGTCGTCGTCATCGCCACCATCGACCCCGTGATGGGCGACGTCGATCGCTGAGCGCTCAGCCCGGCGGCGCCGCCGGCGGGGCATCCCCAGATGTCGGTGCGTCGATCGGCGCAGCGTCGGTCGGCGCGGCGTCGGTCGGCGCGGCGTCGGTCGGCGCGGCGTCGGTCGGCGCGGCGTCGGTCGGTGCAGCGTCGGTCGGCGCGGCTTCGGTCGGTGCAGCGTCGGTCGGCGCGGCGTCGGCGGGCGCCGCATCGGCGGGCGCCGTCTCGACGGGCGCGGCGTCATCGGCGGCCGTCGTCGCCGCCGCCTTCTTCTTCACGAGGTGCGGCAGCAGGTCGGTCGTCATCTGGAAGCCGATGACGAAGTAGGGGACGAGCTGGTTCACGTCGACGCCGGTGCGGTAGCGATGGGCCACCCACCAGTTGCCCACGACGATGATCGTGGGCTTGTTGAACAGCGCCGTCGGGTCGTCGAAGAACGTGTACGAGACGAGCGGGCCGGCGCGCAGCGTGGGGCCGTTGTCGTGGTCGGTGGGGCCGGTCCAGCGCTCGCCGGTGGGCAGGTGCTCGGGGCCGTAGAAGGGCTGGGTGACGTTCATGCGCAGGCCCGCGACGAGGCCGAAGTCGCTCACATAGAGGAGGTCGGAGTCGTTGTTGAGGTACAGGCCGTTGTTGGGCGCGAGCACGTCGTAGAACTGGTCGTAGTAGACGGTGTCGCCGTCGCGGAGCTGGTAGCTGCCGCGCACGAGGCGCAGCAGGTTGCGGGCGGCGATGGGCCCCACCTTGAGCTGCAGGTCCATGCCGAGGGTGAGCTGCGAGCCCCACGTCGGGTAGTTCTTCGCCGGGTCACCGTCGGGGAGCTGACCGCGCGCGGAGATCACGCTGTCGCGGAAGTCGGCGTCGGGGGCGTCGAAGCTCTGGAAGAGACCGAAGGTGCTGAAGTAGCCGACGACTTCGAAGTTGGCCCACAGCCGCAGGATCGACAGCGGCTGCACCTCGACCAGCGCGCCGACCCGCGCGAACGCCGCGCTCACCTGGGGCGTGAAGCCGGCGCCCATGAAGTTGTCGCGCAGCAGGGCGTTGTCGTCGGCCCGGTACAGCAGCCGTCGGAAGGTCAGCTGGTTGTCGGAGATGAGCCCGAGCGGGTTGTAGCGGAACACATTCGTCGAGCGCAGGACCAGCTGGTGCTCGGGCGGCGAGGTGGATGTCGGCGCCACCGGTGCTGTCGACGTGGTGGTCTGGGCGGCGTGAGCCGCCGTGGTCAGCATCAGGAACGCGACGAGCCAGAACCGAGCAAGCAAACACCTGGCCATGCGCACCTCCACCGTGACGTCGGGCCGATGGGATAGCGCGGCTGGGCGCGCAGCCACAACGCATGAGCCAGTCGCGATGCTCGGAGCGACGCGTCAGGCGAACAGGAACGTGCGGACCTTGGCGCCGAAGCGGACCTCGACGAGGTGGTAGGTCGCCACCGGCACGCCGAGGGCGACGACGAAGAGGACCGGCACGAGCGCGACGTTCGTCATCCACGCCGGCGGCACCGCATCGGCCCGCACCACGCCAAACACGAGCTGGTCGACGTGCCACAGCACCGCCGTCGTCAGCCGCACCGCGGGGTCCATCAGCAGCAACACGGCGAGCGAGCGCATCCCGATCCAGTCAAGGATCTTGTGAAGGCGCCCCGTCGACGCCGGCATCGCCGCGATGAGCACGATGGCGACGAGGGCAAAGACCTGCAGCGACACGCGCTCGCCGGCGTAGACGTATGAGCCCGGGCTGCCGTCGCCAAGGAGCCCGCCGAGCCAGATGCTCTCGACGCAGCTCGAGATCGCCGCGGCGACGCCGACGACGGCCATGGGCGTGCGGTGCCGGGCCGCGAAGGCCACGAGGGGTGCGCCCCGCGCCGACAGAGACATGCCAAGAATGAAATATGGCAGGTGCAGCAACACGAAGTGCGATGGCAGCACCGGGTGCCCGCTGGCCCCGAGGCCCGCCACGACGATCGAGCCGGCCTCCAGTGCCAGGGCGACGCCGAGCGCCACCGTCGGCCACGTCGTCACCAGCCGCGCCAGCCACGGCGACAGCAGCGACAGCTGCACCAGCAGCAGCAGGAACCAGTAGGTGGGCCACGGGCCGCCGACGAAGGTCGACACCGTGTCCTTCCAGTCGAGGGGATGGTTGGCGAGCAGCGCCACGACGACGAGGCCCGGGATCGACCACAGCAGGTAGCGCAGCAGCACCCGCCGCGCGTTGGCCAGCGCCGTCGGCCACGTCGCCGAGAAGCGGTAGGTGAAGAAGCCCGCCGCGCACAGGAAGAGCGGCAGGCACACCGGCGTGAGGCCGCGGGCGATGACCTCGACGATCACCTGCAGCGTCGTCGGCCCCGACGCCGGCGGCGCCTCATGCAGCACGCCGAAGGCGCCCATCGTGGCGTGGTTGAGGGCCACCAGCGCGATGCCGATGCCCCGCATCACGCCGATGTTGCGCCACATGGCCACCGACGACGTCGCCATCGTTGCCCCCCGCCGTTGTCAGCTCACGGGCAGTGGATCTCGATGAACTCGAAGATCGACTCGTTGGTGATGTCGATGCTGAGGGTGTCGGCGAGCTCGGAGATGTAGCAGCCGTTGGGCGCCACGGCGGCGGCAGACTGGCCGCTGCCGGGCGTGCCGCCCGGCACGACACCCTGGCTCGCCGAGACCTCGGTCCACGACGTGCCGCGGTTCGCGGCGGCGACGGGGACGTTGCGCTGGCGGATGCGGAACTCCGGGACCGAGACCGTCGGGCCATCGACGACGCTGTTGTCGGCGCGGCGCAGCTCCCAGGTGCGGGCCGTGTCGTTGAAGAGGATGAACTGGCCGGCGGTGGCGTTGACGACGTCGGCCGCCTGCGGTCGCACATAGCGGACGTTGCTGCCGAGGGTCACGCCCCAATAGGCCTCGAAGCCGGCCTCGTCGGATGCCCGGCCGATTACGAGGTAGCCACCACCGGGGACGATGGTGCCCGCAGGAAGCGTGTAGGTCGCCGTGTTCTGGCCCGACGTGAAGCGGACCAGCTTGAAGCCGCTGACGTCGACGTCGGCGCCGGGCTCGCCTTCGCCCTCACCTTCACCCTCACCTTCACCTTCACCTTCACCTTCACCTTCGCCTTCGCCCTCGCCTTCGCCTTCGCCCTCACCCTCGCCTTCACCTTCGCCCTCGCCTTCGCCTTCGCCCTCACCCTCGCCTTCGCCCTCGCCCTCGCCCTCACCCTCACCTTCGCCCTCACCTTCGCCTTCACCCTCACCCTCGCCCTCACCCTCACCCTCACCCTCACCCTCACCCTCACCCTCACCGGCGTCGGAGCCGACGGACTCGGTGCAGCCGTCGCACGAGAGGGACGCGGCCAGGGCCAACAACGACGACGCGACGACGACAGCACGCATGGGTGGGACTCCTCGACGGGATCGCAGCACGCGCATGTCGGCTCGGCAACGGCGTCGTGGGCCATCGTGGCGTCGGGCAGGGTGCCCGGACGTCCGTCCGGGCCGCCGTTCAACGCGGCGGCGCGAGGCCGGCGGCGAGGACGGCGACCATCAGCTCCACTTCGGCGTCGTCGTCCCAGTCGCGGTCGGGGAAGATCACGAAGCGGGTCGCGGCGAAGGTGAGCAGGGTGCCCACGACGAGGCGGATGATGGAGAGGGGGTCGCCGGCCCGCACCCTGCCCTCGGCCTGCAGGCGCCGGATGAGGGCCACGGCGTCGTCGTGGACGAGGGGGGCGATGGTGCGCGCGAAGAGATCCCGCAGCTCGGGGTGGAACGAGATCTCCTGCACGACGATGCGCACCGTCCGCTGGTGCTCGCGCACAAACGCAACGCGCTCCCGCGCGAGGGCCCGCAGCAGGTCCTCGAGCGACCCCCAGGGGGCGCGCAGGATCTCGCGCACCGGGGCGATGACCCGCGGCACGATGAGCTTCGCAAAGAGCGGGGCCACCACGCCGAGCAGCAGGTCCTTCTTCGTCTTGTAGTGCTTGAAGATCGTGCCCTCGGCGACACCGGCGCGCTTCGCGATCTCGGCCGTCGGCGTCCCGGCGAAGCCCTTCTCGGCAAAGACGTCGACGGCGGCCTGCAGGATGCGCCGCTGCTTCTCGGTGCTCACCTCGTCGCCGAGGGCGAAGAGGTCGTCGGCCGTCGTCGGCGTCGAGCGCTCCGGCTCCCCCTCTCCACGAAGCTGGAGAGGGGGTCGGGGGGTGAGGTCATCCGTCGTCATGCGGCCTCCTTCCGCGCGCCCTCGTGCAACACGCCGTCGGCGATGTGGACGATGCGGCGGGCGTGCTTCTCGATGCGGGGGTCGTGGGTGGAAAACAGGAAGGTGACGCCGTCGTCGCGGTTGAGCTCCAGCATGAGATCGATGATCTGGGCGCTCGTGCGGCTGTCGAGATTCGCCGTCGGCTCATCGGCCAGCACGAGGCGGGGCTGCGTCACCAGCGCGCGGGCGATGGCGACGCGCTGGCGCTGACCGCCAGAGAGCTGGTCGGGCCGATGGTGGATCACCGACGACAGCCCGACGCGATCTGCCAGCTTCCTCGCCCGGGCGCGCGCCTCGGCGGGCGGGATGGGCATCGCCCCGATGAGGCAGGGCAGCTCGATGTTCTCCAGCACGTCGAGGACCGGCACGAGGTTGAAGCTCTGGAAGATGAAGCCGATCTTGCTGTTGCGGACGGCGGCGAGGTCGTCGAGGTCGCGACCCGTGATCTCCTCGCCGTCGAGGATGTAGCTGCCGTCGGTGGGCTGGTCGAGGCAGCCGAGGATGTGAAGCAGCGTGCTCTTGCCCGAGCCCGAGGGCCCGGTGATCACCGTCATCTCGCCGGCCTCGACGACGAAGTCGACGCCATGCAGCGCCGGCACGATGGTGTCGCCAAGCCGGTAGTCCTTCTTGATGCCGGAGAGCGTGATGAGCGACATGGGAACCTCCAATGGACAGGGAGACCAACAAGGACTCAGAACCAGGCGCGGACCTCAAGCATCCCGCGGCCAGCGAAGGGGACGGCGTCGTATTCACCGAGCGGCACGCCGTCGACGACGGCCGGCCACAGCACGTCGGCGGCGCCCTCGACGTCGAGCGCGTGCAGGGCCCGCGGCAACGACGGCGTCGGCACAAAGCCCCACAGCGAGAGCTGCAGCCAGTCGGTGGCCTGCCACTGCACCGAGCCGGTGAGGATGCCCGAAAGGTCCTCGAGGGCGATGATGCCGGTGGCGTTGACGGTGAAGTCGTCGAAGATCTGGGGCCGGCTGTAGCCGACGACGAGGTGGTGCTGCCGCTGCGGCGCCACCGCGAGCCGGGCGGGCTGGCCGGCGGCGTCCGTCCCCGTCGACAGCAGGGCCGTTGGATCGATGAGGCCATCGCGGGTGAGCCCACCGATGCGCGTCTGCAGCGTCGCCATGTGGTCCCACTCGGCCTGTGTGAAGCCGTCGGCCTGGTAGAGGTACTCGAGCGTCACCGTCGTGCCGTCGCCGAACATCGAGCGCGTCCCCACGAGCAGGCGGGGATACAGCACATCGTCGTCGAGGCGGTCGCGGGAAATGGGCTTCTCGCCTGCGATGACGCAGCCCATCAGCCGCGGCGTCGGGATCGGGCCCTCATCGACGATGTCGTCGTCGACGCAGTCGCCGTCGACGCGCAGCCTGTCGCTGCCCCGCTGCACGAGCAGCTCGAGGTGGGCCTCGTGGATGTCGAAGAACAGGCGCGAGAGTGACAGCGCGAGGCGCGGATCGTTCTCGCGGGTGTCGACGCCGTACTCGTTGACGACGAGGGCCCACAGGTTGATGTCGGTGTCGAGCACCAGCGCCGAGGCCCGCACCGCGCCGGCCCAGTGGGCGCGGTCGTCGCGCGGATCGGGGAACGTCGCCTCGTCCTGCACGCTCTCGCGGGGGGGCACGTCGGGCCACACGAGCAACGCCGCGGGGATCCCGGCCTTCTCCTCGAGGACGGCCGGGGCGAAGAACGTCGACAGCGCGAAGCCCTCGAAGGGGGCCTCGACGAGGACCATCGGCACGCCGGTGCGCTGCAGGGCCTGGTCGGTCGGATCGCGCGGCGGGTTCAGGAGGTCCGTCGGGTTGAAGGCCATGCCCGTGCCCCACACGACGCGGCGCTTGCCGACGGTGACGTCGAGGTGCTCGAAGGGCTGCAGCCGCAGGTAGGCCTCGGCGAAGACCACGCGGGGGTCGGCGGGGACGTCGTGGTCGGCGACGACCTCGAAGTGCTCGCCATCGACGGCGTCGGCGTAGAGGCCCTGCACCGTCACGAAGGCGCTGCCGTCGACGACGACGGTGAGTCGGTCCTCCAGCAGGCGCATTTTCAGCAGGGCGCTCGCCTCGGTGAGGCTCTGCAGCTGGGGCAGGTCCCGCGTCGACAGCGGCGACGACAGCGACGGCACCGTGAGCTGGGCCCGCTCGCTGAGAAAGCCCGTCACCGTGACGTCGACGTCGCTGTCGGCGCCAGATGCGGCCAGCAGGAGGAGGAGGGAGGGCAGCATGGGTCAGCGCCCCAGGTCCTCGACGACGAAGCGGCTGGCCGGGATGCCGTCGACGACGTCGAAGGCGCTCCAGGTCATGGTGCTCTGGCGAGCCGTCTGGATCTCGTTCTTCATCACGATCTTCGCCGGGCGCACATTGCCGCCGCCAAAGTCCTTCACGTCGGAGAAGACCGCCGAGCGCAGCAGCTTGCCGCTCTGGGCGAAGTACTTCGCGCTGACGGGCATCGCCGCGGCGTCCTTCGTGAGGCAGAGGTGGATCATGTCGTAGGCCACGCCGGGCGACTTCGCCGTGAGCTTCGCGCAGACAAGGCCGGCGTCGGCGCCCTCGAGGAAGGTGGCGTCGTAGTCGGCGGTGTAGTTCACACGCAGCACGTCGCCATTGTTGAAGTCGCCGCCCATGAAGCTGTCGCGTGAGGCGACGCGCACCGCGCGCTTCAGGTTCGGTACGTAGCTCCACATGTTGTCGCCGACGCGCAGCATCTCCTGGCCGCGGGCCGAGGCCGGCTCCTGGAAGGTGGCCCGCAGCTTGTCGGCGCCGACCTTCTGCGTCTTCAACACGTAGCTGCGGGTCGAGCCGTCCTCGCGCGTCGCCGTCATCTCCATCACGGCGACGAAGGCCGGCGGGCTCATGATCTGGTCGTAGCGGGCGACGACGTCGGCGGCGGTGGCGACGACGACGGGGGCCGGCGCCGACGCCTTCTTCGGCGGCGCGGCGGGGGCCGGCATCGCGAGAGCGGCGATGAAGAGGGCGAGCAGGCCTGGGAGCTTCGGGCGCACGAGCGACATGGCGGTCTCTCCGGTGAGGGTGGGGTTCAGGTGGAGCGCAGGGCCTCGACGGGGTCGAGGCGGCTGGCGCGGCGGGAGGGGAAGAACGAGGCGAACACGGCACCGAGCAGGGTGGCGACGCCGACACCGACGACGAGGGCCGGCGACAGCACCGGGTAGAGGATGGCGGCGGCGTCGTTGCCGGGTGGTGTGAAGTCGATGCCGCGGATCGACAGCCACAGCACAACGGCGCTGCCGACGCCGCCGCCGATCACGCTGCCGACGGCGCCGAGCACGAGGGCCTCGAGCATGAAGAGGCGCTGCACGGCCCGGCGCTTCATGCCGAGGGCGACGAAGGTGCCGATCTCGCGGACCCGCTCGAACACGCTCATGAGCACCGTGTTGGCCACGCCGAGCACGACGACGATGAACAGCACGAGGGACACCCCCCGCAGGATGATGCGGATGCGCGCGACGCCATCGCGCAGAAAGGGCGAGACCTCCTGCCAGGTGTGGACCTCGGTGCCCGCCGTCGACGCCGACGACGCCGCCGACGACGACAGGGCCGTCTGCAGCGCCGCCTTCACGGCGTCGCTCTGCTCCGGGTCGTGCAGTGCGATCGCGATCTCATGGGTCCGACCCGGCATCGCCACGAGCTCGCTCGCGTCCTGCAGGCGCGTCGTGATGACCCGACGACTCTCCAGAAACGCCGCGCCGCGCGTGATGCCGGCGACGGTGAAGTCGAGGGCGTTTTGGGCTCCGGCCCGCGTGCCGGCCATCAGCGTCACGCTGTCGCCCACCTTCACGCCGAGGCTGTCGGCGAGGGCCGCGCCGATCACGATGCTGCGGGCACCCTCCGCCGGCAGCGGACCGCCAGCGTCGAAGCTGGCGTAGCGGTCGGGGCAGACGGCGCGGTCGGCGACGGGGTCGATGGCCTCGACCTGCACCATCGACGACGTCTTGCCCGTCGAGATGATGGCGGCGAGCTTGAGGCGCGGCGCCGCCGCCTTCACCCCCGGGGTCTGGCGCACGATGGGCAGCACGTCGTCGATGGCGAGGTCGAGGGCGATCGGGTTGGCGTCGATGGTGTCGAGGTAGCCGCGGGCGTGGACCTGCAGCGCGCCCAGACGACCCGACACGGCGGTGTGCGTGAGCCAGCCGGCGAGCCCCTCGCCGAAGCCCCAGGCAAAGACCACCATCCCGGCGCCGGCGGCGATGGCGAACACGGTGAGGGCCGTTCGTCGACGATGACGACGCAGCGAGCGGAGGGCGAGACGCATCAACATGGGTGGACTCCGGATGCGTGGGTCAGCGATCGGTGAGGGCGGCGACGGGGTCGAGGCGACTCGCCCGGAACGACGGCAGGAACGACGCGCCGACGGCGCCGACGACGACGATGCCGAGCAGGGCCAGTGAGAACTGCGGCGTGAGGAAGGGCACGATGAGCTGCAGCCGCGACGAGCCCGGCGTCCGCAGCATCACGCCGTCGCGGGCGAGGGCCCACACCACCGTGGCGCCGACACCGGAGCCGACGACGACGCCGGCCACTGCGGTCAGCGCCCCCTCCAGCAGGAACAGCCGCAGCACGGCGGCCCGCTTCATGCCGAGCGCCAGCAGCGTGCCGATCTCGCGGGTGCGCTCGAGGACGTTCATGAGCAGCGTGTTGGCCACCCCCATCAACACGATGAACAGGAAGGCGACGGTGACGATCGAGAGCGCGGCGTCCTGGGTGCGGCGGGCGTCGTCGGCGAAGGGCATGAGCTGCTTCCAGGTGTGGGCCTCCCAGTCGGGCCCCAGCAGCGCCCGCAGGCGGGCCGCGACGTCGTCGACGTCGACGCCGTCGTGCAGGCCCACGGCGATCTCCGTGATCTGGCCGTCCATGCGCAGCACCTCCTGCGCCTGCGGCAGCGGCAGCACGAGCAGCTTCTTCTCGGCCATCGTCGGCGCCAGCAACGTCGCCGTCACCGTCACCTCGACGCCGTTCAACACCCCGTCGCGGTCGTTCGACAGCACGGCCACCTTGTCGCCCGGCTTCACGCCCAGCGCCTGGGCGAGCTCGCTGCCCATGGCGGCCTCGCCGGGGCGCGCCGGCCAGGCCCCGACGTCGACGAGCTCCCGACGCTGACGCGACACCTCGCCCTCGCGGCCCGGGTCGATGCCCTGCAGGATCGCCAGTGCGCTCTTGTCGCCGCTCGGGTCGGCGACGAGGCCGGCAAAGGGAATCCGCGGCGAGACCGCGCGCACGCCGGGCACGGCGCCGATCTTCGCCAGCAGCCCCTCGTCGAGGGCCGCCGACGGCGACAGCGGCAGACCATCGCGCGAGGCCATGAAGCCCGTCCGGTGCAGCTGCAGCGCGCCCGTGCCGCCCTCGCTGACGCCGCGGATGAGGGAGCCCTGCAGCCCGTTCAGGAACCCCCGCACGCCCGTCAGCGCGCCCACGCCGACCGCGATCGCGAGCACCGTGAGCAGCGTGCGCCGCCGGTTGCGGGCCAGGTTGCGGAGGGCGAGCCGGATGAGCATCGAAGACCTCGGGCGATGGTGAGTGTCTACTCACTTCCCGGTCGGCTGGCAAGTGATCACTCACTTGTCACCTGCGGCAGCATGCCCATGCGGCGGCGCCACCTGGAAGAATCGGAAAGGGGTGCATTGGGCGTATTCGCACGATCGGGCGCCGCCGTATGCCGGAGGGATGAAGACCCGCCCGACCCTGTCGACCACCCTCACCCTTGGCGCCCTCACCCTGGCCAACACCATGGCCATGATGACGCCGGCGCCGGGCGCCGATCAGGCCTTCGAGGCCCGCCTCGCCTGGCAGGTCTGCTGAAAAGGCCGCTTTGGGCCTTTTCAGCAGACCTGTCAGGGACATCCCTGGCAGGTTGCTGAAAAAGGCCGCTTTGGGCCTTTTTCAGCAACCCTGCCAGGTACTTCTGGGCCTCGTCTCCGACGAGGCCGGATCAACACCTAGCAGGTGCTGAAAAACGCAAAGCCCTTGCCGTTTTTCAGCAGCCTGCTGGTGCGAGGAGATGGCGAAGTCCCCCGACTACTTCCTCGTCGACGGCAACCCGCCCTTCACCGAGTGCCCCGGCCTGCGCGAGCGCGGCGCCGCGATCGCGGGGACGAGGAGGCCGCCCGGAAGCAGGCCGCCCTCGACGCCGACCTCGCCGTCTGGAACGAAAAGACCATCGCCCCCGCCCGCGCCGCCCTCGCCACCGACGTCGCCGCCGCCGCCCGCCTCATCGGCCGTGGCTTCCAGGGCACCCGCCAGTCCTCCTCGTGGGCGCCCGAGAAGGAGGCCGCCACCTTCATCACCGCCGAGCTCAAGCCGAAGGTCGACGCCATGCTCGCCGAGCTGCCGACGAGCCACGGCTACGCCGACGCCCTCGCCGTCCTCGGCGAGGTCGGCCGCGCCTGCCGCAGCTGCGAGTGGGTGGAGCCGGCGACGACGTCGACGAGGCGGCCTGGGCGTCATTCCGCGCGAAGAACGCCGACGCCCTCGCCACGGCCGGCAGCCACGGCCACGCCTTCCTCGAATACCGCTACCTCGCCGACAACGGACCGCTCGGCGGTGGCCTTGCTGGCGGCGGCGGGGTGCCGACGCAGCCGCAGCCCTGAGCGGGTCGTCGTCGTCGTGGTCGACGGTGACGGCAGCGCTGCAGCACAACGGGGCCCCCGCGGGCCCCGTTCTCGTCGTCGAGCGCGTCGGCGTCAGTACTTCAGCACGCCCTGCTGGACGAAGCTCTCGACGATGCGCCACAACTCGGCGCGCTGCACGGGGCTCACTGCCGCAATCTGCGCGAGGCTGCGCTGGCCGTCGATGCGGCTCAGCACGTAGCGCTCCTTCGACGTGAGGTGGCCCTGGGGCACCTCGGAGAGCGGCATCGCCAGGTGGGGCACCCGCGCGAAGTCGGCCTCGCCGGGGCCGCTGGCCTTCTCCTGCTTGCGCAGCTGGGCGTCGGCGACGCGCAGCGCGGCGATGGCCTCGCTGTCGTGGGGATCGTGCTCGAGGATGCGCTGGGCCAGCAGCAGGGCCTCGGCCCAGTTGCGACCGGCGAGCGCCACCTCGAGGGCCTTGATGGGGTTCTCGGCGGCGGCCGGCTTCTTCACCATCATGTAGGTGCCAAAGCCCGGGTCGTCGTCGGCGGGACGCACCGCCGGCGTCGACGGCGGCGACGCCGGCGGCGGCGGTGACCAGCGCGGCGGCTCCGGCTCGGCCTCGACCTCGACCTTGAACTCGAGGTCACCGAGGGCGAGCGCCGGGGCCGGCGCCGACGCAGCCGGCGGTGGCGTCGTCGGCGCAGCCGGCGGTGTCGGCGTCGGCGCGGCCGTCGTCGCCGGCGCGGCCGGGGCCCGGCCGACCGCGAAGCCCGACGAGAAGGCCGGTCCCTTCGCCGTCGCCGCCGGCGCGGTGGCCGAGGGGAAGGGCAGCGGGAACAGCGCCGGAGCGGGCGGGGCCACCACCGGCGGGGGCGGGGGCGGCGTGAGCGTGCGCGGCAGCGACGCCGCCGAGGGCGCGGTCGGCGCCGTCGGCGTGGGGAACGGCTGGAGGGACGGGGCCGGCGTCGCCGTCCGCGGCGGCGCGGCGGGCGTTGGCGCCGGCTTCGACAGGAGCGGCGCGGCGGCGGCGAGGGCGGCGGCCAGCGGCGACTGCGCGGCCATCGGCGTGGCGCTGCGCGGGTTCTTGAACGTCGAGGTGTGCACCGGCCGCACAAGGTTGCGGTTCGCGAGGTCGTAGAGGCGTGCGTAGACCTGGAAGTCCATCGCGCGCAGCTCGAGGGCGGCCTCACCGACGGACACGCCCTTCGCCATCAGGCCGAGGAGGCGCCGGTCGAAGGCGCTCTCGACGCTGGCAGGGTCGACGACGACGTCGCAGCGGGTGCCGTCGGACGGGAAGACGCGGCGGATCTCGCTCCACATCTGCTGGCGCGCGGCGGCCTCACTGGCGGCCTCGCGCAGGTCGACGGGGCGCTCGCTGTCGAGCTCCGGATCCGTGTCGGTCTCGGGGGTGAAGCGCCAGCTCCCCTCGCGCCAGCCGAGGGCCTCGAGGAAGCCCTCGCGGGTCTTGAAGAAGATGACCGTCTGCAGCTGGGCCATCGTCAGCAGCTCGACCATGACGAGGACGCGACCCAGCGGGACCTTCGTCTCCTTCTGCGTGTCGAAGGCCTGCTGCAGCTGCTCTTCGTTGATGTGGCCGAAGTTGATGAGGTGCTGGCCGAGGTACTCGCGCGGGTCTGTCGACGCCGCCTGCATGCACTGGCCCTGGCGGATGGTGAAGCGGGCCTCGATGCCGACGCGGCGCACGGTGAGTGTGCCGGTGAGCCCGCGCCCGGCGATCCACAGCGCGATGTCCGAAACCGACATCAGCTCGATGTCGCCGCCGACGCCTGGCATCACCACCTCCGAGCCCCCTGTTACGTCGCCGCCATCGGCTGGGTCAACGTCGGCGACGAGTCGCAAGAGGGCCACGTCACATCGGCCCGATCGGTCGACATCGAAGCAGTCGTTTCGATCCCGGGCGTTCTGGCGCAGGGAGCCGCGCGCGCCGCTCCCCGACGCTGTCGCCGCCGACACCCACAGTGTATGGAAGCGCCCATGAGCCAGAGCGCCGTCCCCACCGTCACTGCCGTCATCCTCGCCGCCGGCAAGGGCACCCGCATGAAGAGCACCCGCCCCAAGGTGCTCTTCCCCGTCCTCGGCAAGCCCCTTGTGAGCTGGGTCGTCGACGCCGTCGCCGCCGCCGGCATCGATGACGTGGTCGCCGTCGTCGGTCACGGCCGTGAGGAGGTCGAGGCGTCGCTGTCGGCCCGCCATGGCGGCCGCGTGCGCACCGCGGTGCAGACCGAGCAGAAGGGCACCGGCCACGCCGTCATGATGGCGATGCCGTCGGTGCCGTCGTCGGCCACGGGCGTCCTCGTCGTCTGCGGCGATACCCCCCGCCTCGACGGCGCGGCGCTCTCGGCGCTCGTGGCCCTCTGGCGCGAGAGCGGCAGCAAGGCGGCGATGTGGGTGACGACGCTGGCCGACCCGACCGGCTACGGCCGCGTCCTCCTCGACGACGCCGGCCGCGTGCGCCGCATCGTGGAGCAGAAGGACGCCACCGCCGACGAAAAGAAGGTCACCCGCATCAACCCCGGGGTGTACGTCTTCGACCGCGCCTTCCTCGACGCCACGCTGCCCTCGCTGCGCGCCGACAACGCCGCCGGCGAGCTCTACCTCACCGATGTCATCGCCGCCGCCGCCAAAGCCGGCGGGGTCGCCGCTCTCGACGTCGACGCCGACATGACCCTCGGCATCAACGACCGCCAGCAGCTGCACGAGGCCGAGCTCGCGCTGCGGGCGGCGCGCCGTCGGGCCCTGCGCCTCTCCGGCTGCAGCGTCGACGACAGTGCCATCGTCGACGCCGACGTCGTGGTGGGTGTCGACGTCGCCATCGCCGCCGGCGTGCACCTGCGCGGCCGGACGACCGTGGGCGACGGCACGACGATCGGGCAGGGCTGCGTCGTCACCGACTGCGCGCTGGCCGCCGGCGTGACGCTGCATCCCTACAGCGTGTGCGACCAGGCAAGCGTGGCGACGGGCGCCCTCATCGGGCCGTTTGCGCGGCTGCGCCCCGAGGCCCAGGTCGGAGCCGACGCCCACGTCGGCAACTTCGTCGAGCTGAAGAAGACCGTCCTTGGCAGGGGCAGCAAGGCCAACCATCTGGCCTACCTCGGCGACGCCGTGATCGGCAGCGGCGTCAACATCGGCGCCGGCACCATCACCTGCAACTACGACGGCATCGGCAAGCACAAGACCACCATCGAAGACGGCGTCTTCACGGGCAGCAACAGCACGCTCGTGGCCCCGATCGTCCTTGGCAAAGACAGCTACATCGCCGCCGGCTCCGTCGTCACCGACGCCGTCCCGCAAGACGCCGTCGCCTTCGGTCGCGCCCGCCAGCAGAACAAGGAGGGCTACGCGAAGGCCGTCCGCGAGAAGAACGCCGCCCGCGCCGGCAAGAAGCCGAAGTAGCCGCCGTCCGTCGGAACGGGACATTGCGCAAGCTCGCTCCGCTCGCGTGCGCCATGTGCGTTGTTCTCGTCGCGGTCAGCTGCGCGGGGTCTTTCTTCCCGGCAGCGACGCCGCGCGCAGCGCCTGCAGGTGGCCGCCGGCAGCGAACCACGCAGCGACCTTCGGACGGGTCCGCACGAGGGCGGCCGGGTCGACGTGGAAGAGGGCGAACGACTCGGCGAAGGACTCCGCCGGCGAGGTCGTGCCGTAGTCCGTCGGGGCCGGCTGGCCGTCGAGCACGTCGAGGTACGCACGCAGCACGGGGTTGTCGTCGCCGAGCGCGTTGCCCTCGCGGATGAGGCGGGCCTTCTCGTCGCCGCGGGCGTCGTCGCTCCTGCAGTGGCGTTGTCGCGAGGGGGACTTCTCGAAGGCGTGCCCGATCTCGTGGACGATGGCGTGCAGCGCGGCGCTGCGGGCGTCTCTGGCGTCGCCGACGAAGCGGTAGCGGTCGCTGGTGATGCCGGATGAAAACAGCGAGATCGTCGCCGTGCAGCCCCGAGCCTCGTAGACGGCGGCCTGCTCGTTGCCCCGACCCATCGGCAGGCGCACGAAGCGCAGCGTCCGCACGACCTCGAGCTCGTCGTCGTGCAGGCTGGCGAGGGCCTCGTCGAGGGCGCGGCGTTCTTTCTCGCCCCAGCTGCCGGGCAGGGCGCGGATGCCATGGCGCTGCACGATCTGGTCCTCCGTCGGCGCCGGCGCGTCGGGCCGCTCGGCCCGGCCGGTGACGACGCGCAGGCCGCCGTCGAGGTCGGACAGCACCGTCACCGGCGTCGTGCCCCGCTTCGCCACCCGCACCCGCAGGTCGTGCTCGCCGCCGCGCTCGCCGAGGGACAGCACGATCCACAGCGCTCCCAGCTCGGCGAGGCCCAGTGCCGACAACGACTTCGGCCCGTCGACGACGATCGCCCGCTCGCGCCCATCGCCATCGACCCATACCAGCCGCTTCGTCGCGAGCTTCTCGGCGACGGCGGCGGTGAGCGCAGCTTCATCCTTCGGCTCGAAGGCCGGGTGCCGCAGCTCGCGGGCGTCGTAGTACAGGTGCGCCCGCCCACAGCCCATCGACGACAGCGCAGCGATGACGGCGACAACGACGACGATGAGGCGCGCACACGACATGGCGTCACGCTAGCAGATGGCGCCCACCCTCACGGCTGCACTGCTGCACTTACGGCTGTACTCACGGCTGTGCTCACGGCTGCGGGCGGGCCCGCATCGCCATGCTGGCGGCGAACACCTGATGCCCGACGAGCGACAGATGCGGCGTCGGCGTCATCGTCACCCGCTGCTGCACGAGCACGTCCCAGGCGTCGTCGAAGGGCCGCGCGGCGTACCAGTCGCCCATGAAGTCGTTCTCGTCGACGTCGCCGTCCTCGGCGGAGAACAACACCACCACCGCGAGCCGCGCGCCCCGGGCCGCCGCGGCGTCGTCAAGGAGGGCGAGGCGCGACTGCAGATACGCCGCGTCGGGGGCCTGGCGGTAGGCGTGCACGAGGAGGGTGTCGACGCGCCCGGCGAGCGAGGCCGCCATCTGCGCCGCCGTGACGTCGTCGCGGCCGTCGCCGTCGTCCGTCGGAACGGGACATTGCGCAAGCTCGCTTCGCTCGCGTGCGCAATGTACGTCGCCGGGGCGCTGGAACCAGCCCACATAGTCATCGACGGCGAGGCCAGCGCTGTCGGCCACCACGCGCATGGCGTCGAGCAGGCGCTCGTGGGCGCGGAAGGTGCCGGCACCGTTCCACCACTCGTGCTCGAGGGTGAGGCCGTCGAAGCCGCCGCCGTCGTTGCCATCGTCGTCGTGGGTGGACTGATACACGCGCACGGCGTCGAGGACGCGGGTGGATCCGATCACGGCGCCGACGTGCACCACCGCCGTCTCCCGCCGCAGCCGCCCGACGAAGGTCGCCAGCCGCGCCGTCGACGCCGGCGACGACAACACCGTGCCGAGGTCGTAGCAGTCGACGCGGTCGAAGCGCCCGGCCGCGAGCCAGCGCAGAAGCGCCTCGGTCCGCGTCGCCGACGCCAGCACGCCGTCGAGGTCATCGAGGTAGACGCCGCGCACGGCGGGCGCCTGCCGGCCATCATCGACGATGACGACGTCACCCGAGCTGCCGCCGCCGACCACCGGGCGATCGCGATCGACGCCGCCACAGCCGCCGAGCACGTCGCAGGGCGCCGGGGGCGGGGCCTCGTCGTCGTCCGGACCGCAGTCGGCGGCCAGCAACACCATGAGGAGGGGCGCCAACGTGAGAGCGTGAATGGGTTTCACGAATGCCGCGATACCGGGTCCGGGCCGGCCTGTCAGCGGCCTCCTGACGACCTGCGAACCGGCCTCAAAACAGCGCGAGCTGGCCGCGCCGGGCGGCCTTCGCCGACGTCGCCGGTCGGGCAAAGGTCGAGGGAGCGTCGTCGTCGAAAACGTCGCGGCCGACGACGTTGTCGGCGGGCTGCCGGTGCCCATCCAGCCCGAGCTTCTTCGTCGTCGACGCAAACACCATCGCGATGGCGTCGGCGAAGGCGCCCTGGCCGCGCTGCCGCATGCCAAAGCGCGGGTCGTAGAGGGCGTCGCCGCCGCGGGTGTCGACGACGCGGGCCATGATCTTGTCGGCGCGCTGCGGAAACGCCGCCCGCACCCGGTGCTCGAAGACGCCGGCGACGTTGCCTGGCAGGCGCAGGAGCACATAGCCCGCGCTGGTGGCGCCGGCGTCTCTCGCGGCCTGCAGCGTCTTCGGCATGTCCTCGTCGTTGAGGCCGGGGATGATCGGGGCCGTCATGACGCCGACGCGCAGGCCCGCCTTTGCCAGCGTCTCGATGGTGCGCAGCCGACGTCGGGGCGTGGCGACGCCGGGCTCGATGGCCCGGGCCTTGTCGTCGTGGAAGAACGGGATCGACACGCTCACGCCGACGCGCGCGACCTTCTGCAGCTCGAGCAGCACGTCGAGATCGCGCTCGATGAGGGGGCTCTTCGTGATGATGCCGACGGGGTTTTTGTAGTCGACGCAGACCTCGAGGCAGCCGCGCGTGAGGCGGTAGCTGGCCTCGAGCGGCTGGTAGCAGTCGGTGACGCCGGAGAAGACGACGGTGTCGCCGCGCCACGAGGGCTTGTCGAAGGCCTCGCGCAACAGCTGCGGCGCGTCGGGCTTCACGACGATCTGCGTGTCGAAGTCGGAGCCGGCGCCGAGGCCGAGGTACTCGTGCGTCGGCCGCGCGTAGCAGTAGGCGCAGGCGTGCTGACAGCCCCGATAGGGGTTCACGCTGTAGGAAAACGGGATGTCGGGGCTGTCGTTGCTCGACAGGATCCGCCGCGTGTGGTCGTGGTGGACGACGACGCGGGCGGCCGCCTCCATCCCCTCGAGGTAGTGCGCCTCCGACGACGCAAACGGGTTCGGTGGGTTGTCCACCGGGCGCGTCGTCCGCGCCTGCAGCCCCTCGTCCTCGTCGCGCACGATGTGGAGTTGCCGCGTGGGTCGCATGGGCTGCCGCATGCGCTGAACATACGATCAGCCACAGGCGATTGACAACGCCGCCGACGATGAAACGAAGCGGCATGTCCCGCCTGCCTGTCGCCCTCGTCGCTGCTGCCCTCTCCGCCGGCTCCGCCCTCGCCCACGAAGGCCACGGCGCGACCCCGGCCCACCTGCACCCGACGGGCAGCTTCCCCATCGACATCGGCGCCATCGTCATCGTCGGCGTCGTCGGCGTCGTCGCCCTCGCCGTCGCCGTCGCCCGCCGTCGCGGCTGAGCCGGACGGTCCGGCCATGGCCGCCCACCTCCACCTCGATGCCCTCGGCGGCGCCGCCGGCGACATGTTCGCCGCCGCCGTCCTCGACCTCGAGCCCGACGCCACCGCCGGCCTCGTGCCCCTGCTGCGCTCGGCGGGGCTCGCCGGCGATGTGAGCATCGGCCTCGTCGACCACGACGACGGCGTCTTTCGCGGCCGCCGCTTCCTCGTCGGCGATCCGCGCGAGAGAGCAGCCGCCCGCAAGAAGGGCCCCGGCACCTTCGTGTTCTCGCAGGCGGCGGCGGCCCACGCCGGCCACGACCACGTGCCGCTGTCCGGCATCCTCGCCCGCATCGCCGGCAGCGACCTGTCGCCGGGGGCGAAGGCCCGCGCCGCCGACATCTTCACCCGCATCGGCGTCGCCGAGGGCGCGGTGCACGGCCTGCCCCTCGCCGACGTGGCCCTGCACGAGGTCGGCAGCCAGGACAGCATCGCCGACGTCGTCACCGCTGCGGTGCTGCTGGATCGGCTCGAGGTGAAGTACGGCGGGCTCACGGGCTCGGTGTCGTCGCTGCCGCTCGGCTCGGGCCGGGTGCAGACGGCCCACGGCGAGCTGCCGGTGCCGGCGCCGGCGACGTTGAACCTCATGGTGGGCTTTTCCACCCACGACGACGGCCGCCCCGGCGAGCGGGTCACGCCGACGGGTGCTGCCATCGTCACCCACCTCTGCGGCGGGGCCCCGGGGAAGCGGCCCCCGGGCGTGATTGCCGGCGTTGGCGTCGGCTTCGGCACCCGCACGTTTGTGGGCCTGTCGAACATCCTGCGGGCCACGCTCAGCCTCCCTTCTCAGACTTCGGTGACTGTCGAAACGACGCCGTCGGGGTGGACGACGCGGCCGCTGCTGCAGCTCTCCTGCGAGCTGGACGACATGACCGCCGAGGAGCTCGCGCATGCCGCCGACCGCCTCCGTGACGTCGCTGGCGTCCGCGATGTGCTGCTGGCCCCGGTGTTCATGAAGAAGGGCCGGCCGGCCACCGCGCTGCAGGTGCTGTGCGACGAGGGCGCCAGGGACGCCGTCGCCGCCGCGGTCTTTGCGGCCACGACGACCCTCGGACTCCGCTGCGCCCTGGTGGACCGCTTCGAGCTTCACCGAAGTGAAGAAGCGACGGCCGGCGTGCGGGTGAAGACGGCGCAGCGCCCCGGCGGCCCGACCAGGAAGGCCGACCACGACGACATCAGCGGCGACACCCTTCAGGCCCGGCGGGCCGCGCGGGCCCGGGCCGAGGCGGCCGCCGCCACTCCCACCACTGGCGGAGCAGACAGCGATGGCTGAGCGGACGACGGCCGACCGGACCCGCCTCGCGCAGGCCCTGCGTGACGCGAGCCCCCTCGTCGTGGCGGTGTCGGGCGGCATCGACAGCCTCACGCTGGCGACGTTCGCCTGGTCGCTGCGGCCGACCGGGCTGCAGGTGTCGTTCTGCTTCGCCGACGGCGCCGCAGTCCCCCGGGCGGCGCGGGACCGCGTCCATGGCGTCGCCCGCGACCAGGGCTGGGGAAATGCCCTCGTCGTCGTCGACGCCGGTGAGGTCGCGGACCCGGCCTACGCGCAAAACCCGGTGGACCGCTGCTACCACTGTAAGAGCCACCTCTTCGTCGCCGTCGCCGCCGCCTTCCCTGCCGCCACCATCTGCACGGGCGCCAACCTCGACGACGTGAGCGACTACCGCCCCGGCCGCGTCGCCGCGAAGGAGCGCCAGGTGCAGGAGCCCTTCATCGCCGCCGGCTACACGAAGGACGACGTCCGCGCCCTCGCCCGCGACCTCGGCCTTGGCGCCCTGAGCGAGCTGCCGGCCTCGCCGTGCCTGAGCTCGCGCATCGAGACCGGCGTCGCCATCGACCCGTCGCTGCTGGCCGTCGTCGACGCCGTCGAGGAGCGGGTGCGGGGCCTTGGCGCAAAGGTCGTCCGCTGCCGCGTGCGGGCCGACAAGGTCGTCGTCGAGCACGACGGCGTCGTCGGCGACACCGACGTCATCGCCGCTGCTGCTCCCGTCCTCGTGCACCACGACGTCGCCCTGCCGGTGCTGACGGCGCCGTACAGCAAGGGCAGCGCGTTTCTGCGGGTGATCCCATGAGCGTCCGTGATGTCCCCGCCGCCGACGTGACCCTCGACCTCGAGCGCGAGGCCCGCATCGGCCTGCCCGAGGCCATCCTCTGCGAGCCCAAGCGCCTCGTGCACCTGCAGCAGATCCTCGTCGAGGTCGAGGCCGCGAAGAAGCCGCTGCTGCTCACCCGCCTCACCGAGGCCCAGCACGAGGGCCTCGCCAGCCGCTTCGCCCTCGACTGGGATCCCCTCTCGCGCCTCGCCACCTTCCAGTGGCAGCCGCTGCCCGAGGGCACCCCACGGCCGCTCCCCGGTCGCGTCGTCGTCGTCGCCGCCGGCACCTCCGACGTGCCCGTCGCGAAGGAGGCCGTCGGCACCCTGCGCTTCCATCATGTCGTCGCCGAAGAGGTCTACGACGTCGGCGTCGCCGGCCTGCACCGCTACCTGCGCCGCGCCGAGCAGGTCCGCAGCGCCGACATCGTCATCGCCGTCGCCGGCATGGACGCGGCCCTGGCCAGCGTCGTCGGCGGCGACGTCGGCTGCCCCGTCGTCGCGGTGCCCACCTCGGTGGGCTACGGCGTCGCCCGTGAGGGCTACTCGGCCCTGCACGCCATGCTCGCCTCGTGCGCGTCGGGCGTCAGCGTCGTCAACATCGACAACGGCTACGGCGCCGCCTGCGCTGCCCTGCGCATCCTGCGCCTGCTCGCCCGCCATCGCGGCGCCTGAGCCATCGGCGCAGGCCGCGCACGTCCAATCGGTCGGGACTCCCGGCGGCGCCCGATCACCATCTCCTCCGGACGCCGACGTAGGCTGCCGCGGCCGATCGGCCATGACGCCGAGCCGTATGGGCCCGAGCCTGCGACTCGACACCACCAGGACGCCGGCTTGTGGATTCAAGCATCGAACACGACTCGAGGAGGACCATGCGTACGAAGTTGATTCAGTTTACATTGATGCCGTTGATGTTGCTGTCTGTTTCGGCCGCTGCCCAGACAGTGATGACGCTCAATAATGTCACGTATGTCGGACCGAAAGAAGTCGGTGAGGTGTGGAATGGATTTGGCGCACCATCCACACGAAACGAGGCGCTTGGTGGCGTTCCGGTCCTCGACAACCAGATCCGCGACACCAGCATCAACACGATGAGCCTGACCAACGCCGGCCAGACCCAGATCTTCACCGACCTGCCGGATGGCTTCGGCGTCGGCACCACCGGCGCAGGGCCCTGTGTCGCCGTCATCCTCAACGGTACCGACGACTATGGGCGCCCGGCGTTCATCGTGATTCACATGTACAACCATGAGAACGGCAGCGCCACGGTGACGCAGGCGATCAATGCTGCAGCGCAGCTCGGTATTTCTGTCAATGAAGGCGTTGTGTTCGGTGCCAGAGACGATGCAGCCTGGGGGAATCCCGACGCGTCGAATGGTTTGATGAGTACCGTCCGGTCTTCTCTCGAGAGCAAGGGCATCGACATGTTCACGGTCCAGACCTCGGCGACCGACAGCCAGGCTGGCTCCGACCTGCTGGTCGACAATCAGCGCCAGCTCTTTCGTCCGTCGACCACCCGGAGTCCGGCGCGCGACCACGAGAACGAAGGCGACGACATCATCGACGACGATGACGACGACGATGGCGATGACGGCGCGCGCGTCATCATCGGCGACCTCGTGTTCAAGGGCTTCATCGCGCCGAAGGAGGACGGCGACGACGACGATGACAGCAACGACGACGACACCGGCGACGATGACGGCAGCAACGAAGACGTTACCGGCGACGCCAGCGGGGACGCCAGCGGCGACACCAGCGACAGCGCAGGCGACGAGGTCGCGGGCGACGAGGTCGCGGGCGATGAGGGCGCAGGCGACGCGGGCGCAGGCGATGCGGGCGCAGGCGACGCGGGCGCGAGCGACGACGCCGGCAACGGCTTCAATGCTGGTGGCGACGAGACCGGCGGCGACGAGACCGGCGGCGACGAGACCGGCGGCGACGAGACCGGCGGCGACGAGACCGGTGGCGACGAGACCGGCGGCGACGAGACCGGCGGCGACGAGA
>Ga0172372_10000891_pt1 | contig 46324 bp, 39 predicted proteins | sample LakKiv5m_2_FD_114544 | JGI IMG/M metagenome (GOLD analysis project Ga0172372, IMG submission 114544) | Freshwater microbial communities from Kabuno Bay, South-Kivu, Congo - kab_092012_9.5m | ecosystem: Environmental > Aquatic > Freshwater > Lake | place: Democratic Republic of the Congo...
TTGGCCAGAACGTAAAGGCCGGGGATGTCTTATTTTATGATAAAAAAAGACCAGACATTAAATTTGTTTCACCCGTTAGCGGAGAAATTACGTCTATTGAAAGTGGAGATAAAAGAGCGATTGCCTCTATACAGATTCTTGCTGATAAAAAAATAGAATACCGAACTATTAAGGCTCCGGATACAGATAAAACAAACCGGGAGGATCTGATCCTCTTTATGGCTGAAAATGGGCTCCTGCCACATATCAAGCAAAGACCATTTGACAGGGTGCCTGAAACTGACATCGTTCCGGCTAACATCTTTATTTCAACATTTGATACTGCACCACTCGCACCTGATCTCAACATTGTTGTAGAAGGCCAGCATCTTGCCTTCCAGAAAGGCCTTGACGTTTTGTCAAAGTTGACAGATGGTAAAGTTTTCATGGGACTTGATGGCAGAGGTAAAAAAGCTCCTCATAAAGCTTTTACAGAAGCTCAAAACGTTGTAAAAACATATTTTGCAGGAAAACATCCCTGCGGAAATGTAGGTGTACAAATCCATCACACCGCACCAATCAAGCAGGGAAGTAGTGTATGGACAGTTCAAGTACAGGATGTCATTACAATTGGTAAAATGTTTTTAGATGGCATCTATGATGCCACCAGAATAATTGCCCTTACAGGTGCTGAAATCAGTAATCCTAAGTATGTTTCCACTTACCTTGGAGCTTCCGTTGATGATATGCTTCGACATCAGACAATGTCTTCAGATAATGTCAGAATCATTTCCGGAGATGTTTTAAGTGGAAAATCAATTTCAAAAGACGGGTTTGTCAATTTTGAGGATGATCAGATTACAGTCGTTCGAGAAGGTAACGAATATGAGATGTTTGGATGGCTTCTGCCCATTACCCCTAGACCAAGTGTTTCGAAAACCTTTCCAAACTTCCTGTACCTTGATCACAAATTTGAGGCTGAAACCAACACACATGGCGAGAAAAGGGCATTTGTTCTTTCCGGTCTTTATGAAGAGGTATTGCCAATGGACATATACCCCATGCACCTGATGAAATCTATCCTCAATAAGGATATTGAAAAAATGGAAGGTCTTGGCGTTACAGAACTCACAGAAGAAGATATAGCGCTTTGCGAGTTTGTCTGTGTTTCTAAAACACCCATGCAGCAGATCCTAAGAGAAGGTCTGGAATTAATGAATGAACAATCCTAAAAATTATAAAACAGCAAATCATTACCAATAATGAGTTTACTAAATTTTATCAAAAAAATCGAACCGGACAAGAAGAAAAGCCCGTTTTTGCATACTGCCTTTGATGCCTTCTTCACGTTTGCTTTTACACCAAATACAGTTACCAAGGATGGCGTGCATATCCGGGATGGTATGGATTTGAAGCGTTTGATGGTTCATGTAGTTATTGCTATGCAATTGTGCTATGTACTGGGTACATATAATATCGGACATCAGCATTTTCTGGCGGCTGGTCAGTATACTGGCCTTTTTGATGGTTTCCATCTGAAACTGGTATTCGGACTAATACAGTTATTGCCTATTTTTGTTGTAACCCATATCGTGGGGCTAGGAATTGAATTCTTCTATGCTGCTAAAAAAGGACATGCCGTTGAAGAAGGCTTTCTCGTTACAGGAGCCCTTATTCCATTAATCATGCCGCCGGATATTCCATTGTGGATACTCTCACTTTCTATCATATTTGCAGTCATCATTGGAAAAGAGGCATTTGGAGGCACTGGAATGAATATATGGAATATTGCACTACTGGCAAGGGTTTTTGTATTCTTTGCTTATCCGCTGACAATTTCAGGAGACCAGTGCTGGATAGCAGGCTATGATAAGATTGCCGGCGGTGCTGCTGCGGATTATGGATGGTGGCATACAGGATTTTTCAATCCTATATTTGAATCTCTCGGTTGGGCCACATTCAATCCGGCACTGGAAGTGGTGGATGGTTTCAGTGGCGCTACGCCTCTTGCGCTTGCATATGAAGGCGGATGGGAAAGGGTAACAGCAGTTTTCAGTGAAAGCCAATTACTTTGGGGTACTATTCCGGGATCTATAGGAGAAACAGGTAAAATTTTCATTTTACTTGGCGCTTTATTCCTGGTAGTTACCAAGGTTGCCAGCTGGCGGATTATGGCAGGAATGGTTGTAGGATTGATTGCCACAACACTTATGCTAAATGCCATAGGTGCAACACCTTTTATGAATGTTACATGGCCACAGCACCTACTAATGGGATCTTTCCTGTTTGCTATGGCATTTATGGCTACTGACCCTGTTACCGCTTCTACTACCAATAGAGGTAAATGGATATATGGTATATTAATTGGAGCGATAGGTCTTATTATAAGAGTGATGAACCCTGCTTATCCGGAAGGATGGATGCTGGCAATTTTGCTGATAAATACTTTCGCTCCAACAATAGATTATTTCGTTATAGAATCAAACATCAAAAAAAGATTAAGCCGTGCATAGTACTAATTACATATTAAGATTTACCATAGTCATGACTGTTGTCGTGGCCTTTGTGCTCGCACTGATGGTTTCAGGTTTAAAAGATATTCATATACTAAATGAATCTGTATATAATAAGAAAGGAATCCTGTCGTCTGTTTCTGGCCAGCTGGGAAAAGACATCAGTACCCTCAGCGAAATTGAAGTTGGTGACATTTTCAGTAAGCAAATAGAACAGAAAGTAATCAATGTCAAGGGAGAAGAGCTAACAGAAGCTCAGATACTTGAAGCCACCGGAGGTACAGCAAAAAAAGCTGAAGATCTTGATCTGGCAGCTGAAGCCAAAAAGCCTGAAGCAGAAAAATTATTGCCTCTTTATGTATTTACAGATGCTAAAGATCAAAAAAAATACAATATCATTTATGTCAGAGGCAAGGGACTTTGGGATGAAATCTGGGGATATATCACTTTGAGCGAAGACTGGAACACCATTTCCGGCCAGGCTTTTGATCACAAAGGAGAAACCCCGGGCCTTGGTGCAGAAATTAAGGACAATAAAGCGTGGTATGGTCAATATACCGGCAAAAAATTATATAACCAGAATGGAGACTTTGTATCCGTTTCTGCCGTAAAAGGCGGCATTAAGGTAGCGGATCACCAGGTAGATGCCATTTCCGGTGCTACCATAACCGGCAACGGTGTCAATGAAATGCTTGGAAGAGGTGTAAAATACTATGAAGCATACATCAATAAAAATAAAAGTAACGACACTTTAAATATTCAATAAGATGGCAGAGGTACACGAAATCACGAAAAAAGAAACAGTTTTCTCTTTTGGAAAAGAAGAAAAAAAGTTGCTATCAGACCCTATTAACGACAATAATCCAATAACTGTTCAAGTACTGGGCGTGTGCTCTGCACTAGCAGTGACTACACTTGTAGATAAAGCAATTGTCATGGGTTTAGCTGTAATTTTTGTAACAGCATTGTCAAATTTATTTACTTCAATGCTTCGTTCCTACATTCCCAAGCAAGTGAGAATGATTGTTCAGCTTGTTATTATTGCCTTTTTAGTCACCATCGTAGAACTGGCGCTAAAAGCCTTTAATTACACCATCTGGAAAGAGTTATCCGTATTTATTGGTCTGATTATTACTAACTGCATTGTCATGGGACGTTTGGAGGCTTATGCTATGGCCAACAGCCCCTGGAAGTCTTTTCTCGATGGTATCGGTAATGGTGTAGGATATTCCATCATTCTCGTGATTGTCGCTGCTATCAGAGAAGTTTTTGGAAAAGGGTCATTCCTCGGATTTAAAATCATTGGACCTACAGCTGAATATGCGCTTAATACTACAGAAATATCCTGGTTAGGATGGTATACTGCCAATAATCTCATCATTCTCTCCCCAGCTGCGATGTTTATTATTGCTATCATCATCTGGGTACACAGAGCAAGCAACAGAAAATTAATTGACATTTCTTAAAATCAAATTATAAACCCATGGGTGACTTTATTAATATTTTCATCAAATCAGCTTTTATTGAAAACATGGCACTCTCCTACTTTTTGGGAATGTGTTCTTTTCTGGCTGTATCAAAAAGTGTTAAAACCGCATTAGGACTGGGAGTCGCTGTTGTATTTGTACTGGGACTAACCATACCTATGAATTGGCTGATAGATTACTATCTCCTCGGAGAAGCCGGATTCTTCAAAATGGACCTGACCTTTCTAAGGTTTATCATCTTTATTTCTACCATAGCGGCTTTGGTGCAGCTTGTAGAGATGGTGGTTGAAAAATTCTCTCCTTCTTTGTATAATTCTCTTGGAATTTTCCTTCCGTTGATTACTGTAAACTGCGCCATTCTTGGTGGATCCCTGTTTATGATCACTAAAGAATATAATTTTGTGCAATCAGTTTCCTATGGTCTTGGGGGTGGAGTTGGTTGGGCACTGGCTATTGTAGCCATAGCTGGAATCAGAGAGAAAATGACTTATTCTCAGATACCTGCTCCTCTAAGAGGTCTTGGTATGGCATTTCTGCTTACAGGCATTATGGGAATTGCATTTATGGGCCTTATGGGCATAGATCCGGCAGCATTTAAATAAATATAAAATAATATAAAATGAATTTAGTTTTAATGATATCATGGACATCCATCATCATGGCTATAGTAGTTTTTACTGCTGTAATTCTCGGTTTGTCCTACATGTTGATTATCGCCAGAAAAAAACTGGTTCCACAGGGTGATGTCAAAATTATCATAAACGGGGATGAAGAAAACCCTATTTTAGCTAAACCTGGTTCTTCCCTGTTGTCTACATTGGCTGACAAGAATATTTTCCTTCCTTCTGCCTGTGGCGGGGGTGGAACCTGTGCTATGTGCGAATGCCATGTTTACCAGGGTGGAGGTGATGTACTACCCACAGAAATGAATCACCTGACAAGAAAAGAGGCCGCAGAAGGAATGCGACTAGCCTGTCAGGTAAAAGTTCGTCAGGACATGAATGTCGGAATACCTGATGAAATCTTCGGGATTAAAAAATGGGAATGCGAAGTAGTATCCAACTATAATGTTGCCTCTTTTATCAAGGAATTTGTCGTTAAACTACCAGAAGGAGAAACTATGGATTTTGAATCAGGAGGTTATATCCAGATTGATGTACCTTCGATTACGGTGGATTTCAAAAATATGGATATCACGGCACACCCGTCTTATCATGATGACCCTAAGAAATTCCAGTCAGAATGGGATAATTTCAAACTGTGGAATCTTAAGATGGTTAATGAAGAACCTCAATTCAGAGCTTATTCTATGGCTAATCACCCGGCTGAAGGTAACATCATCAAATTAAATATCAGAATTGCCACCCCACCATGGGACAGAGCATCTAACGACTGGATGAAAGTTAATCCCGGGGTATGCAGTTCTTATGTATTCAACCTCAAGCCAGGTGATAAATGTACGATTAGCGGACCTTATGGTGAATTTTTTATTAAGCCTACAAAAAAGGAAATGGTCTATATTGGTGGAGGTGCAGGTATGGCGCCCCTCAGGTCCCATTTATTTCATCTTTTTCACACCCTTAAGACTACCGACAGAAAAGTGTCATTCTGGTATGGAGGTAGAACTAAAAGAGAATTGTTTTATATTGAAGAATTCAGGGAAATTGAAAAAAAGTTCCCGAACTTTAGATTTTACGTAGCTCTTGACAATCCTCTGCCTGAAGACAATTGGCAGGTTAAAGAAAATATTGATGCTCCAGGTGATGGGTTTAAAGGCTTTATAATGCCTGTATGTGTGAAAGAATACCTGGCTAACCATCCTGAGCCGGAAGAAGTTGAATACTACTTCTGTGGCCCTCCAATGATGAATCAGTCTGTAATCAAATCACTTGACGAATTGGGTGTACCTCAGGAAAACATAGCATTTGACGATTTTGGAGGGTAACTTCTTTAACTATAAAATGCCATAATATAAAAAAAGGGGGAAATTTAAATTTCCCCCTTTTTTATTTCTGCTTTCTTCAATATGAACTCATTTGTCTTACAGAATGAACAAAAGAAAATTTCATATAGTACAATAAAAAAGGGGATAACCATGGTTATCCCCTTCTGTTTCTTCAAAGTACCCGGAGCCGGAATCGAACCGGCACGGCCGCAATGGCCACAGGATTTTAAGTCCTGCGTGTCTACCAGTTTCACCACCCGGGCCTGGAAATAAAATGGAGCGAAAGACGGGATTCGAACCCGCGACCCCGACCTTGGCAAGGTCGTGCTCTACCAGCTGAGCTACTTTCGCAATAGACGTTTGGAACATTTTCCAAAAGCGATGCAAAGATAGAATAATTTTACAAAATAATCCAAAAATTTGATTTGATTTTTTATACAAAACCGAGGATAACTCGGTCACAGGTACAGCACAACTCAACTTATTCTAACCTCCCTTACTACCTCATGTCCAAGTGATTCATTAATCAAAGCTATAATTTTATCTCTTCCCATTTGCAATTCTTTTTTCAGAGGACTGGATGTTATCCGAATATAAAGTGTTTTCTCCTTGTAAATTATCCCTGAAGTATAACCTGAAATAGCTACGCCCATTTCCTTTTTCCAGATCTCTTCTATCTGAGCTGATAATATTCCATCCGACAACTTTGAATTGGTATATAAAAAATCTTTCATGATTTCATCCATCTTCTTATCGTTATGTCTTTTCATTTACAACCCATTTTCTTTACCATTAAAATAACATATTCATTTTACAGAAACTGAAATAAGAGAGAGATAACTACACCAACAAAAGTGATTATTTTCAACACAATTTTTATTCATTTTTCAAAATTTGTTATCAGAAACCATCAAGCTTTCTGGCTAAAAATGTTATTTTATCATAATTTAATTTCCTGCAAGATGATCATTATATGATTTACATTTAAAACAATTAAAGCTTAATCTCACAAATTCGCGCCCAGAGTTTAGTCAGATTCCTTAATTACCCCCTCATGAACATAAAATTTCCGGTAGTCCAGGTCCATCTTCTCCAGTAATCCAGAAACACGATCTTCCTCCGTATCCGTAATCAGGATCTGCCCAAAAAACGATTCTGAGAGTAACTTCAACAAATGCCCTACCCTTTGATAATCCAGTTTATCAAATATGTCGTCAAGAAGCAAAACAGGCTTTTTACCACTAAATTGCTCTAATATCTTATACTGCGAGAGCTTTAAGGCAAGAACAAAACTCTTTAACTGACCCTGTGATGCAAAATGCCTGAGTGGATGCCCGGACATTAAAAAATCTAAATCATCCCTGTGTATGCCTTGCGAGGTCCTACCTGTTCGGATATCAGTCTCCAGCGTCTGCTGCCAGATACCGGAAATATCTCCTTCATGCATGCAGGATGTGTAAGCTATATCTACCTCTTCCTTGTTGCCGGAGATTGTAGCATATAATTCTTTAAAGACAGGATTAAAAAGGGATTCGAATTGTGTTCGTGAGCTGAAAATCAAATTTGCCGACTCTGTCATGGCATGGGTTAGTGACTCCAGATATTGTCTGTCTATGCGATGACCTTCTAGTGAAGATTTTAAATAGGCATTTCTCTGTTTTAATAATTTGTGATATTTAAGCAATGCCTCGAGATAGGATTTATCAAACTGGCTTATCGTAGCGTTAATGAAATTTCTTCTTTCTTCCGAACCTTCAATGAGTTGTATGATGTCTTCTGGTGCTACAAATACACATTGATGAAGTCCCACCAACTCTGCTATTTTCTGGAGTTTAACACCATCAGCCTCAATTTCTTTCCTGCCAGCCGCAGCATATTTGACTACAATCTGACACTGCTCATCAGATTCTTCCTTAAAAATACCGGATACTCTGAAATAATCCGTCGAATGGCTGACTGTAAACCTTTCCTGAGCATTAAAAAAACTTTTTCCAAGGCAAAGGTAATATACCGCATCCAGAACATTTGTTTTACCCATGCCATTAAAACCCGTAAGAATATTAAACTTCGGGTGAAAGGATATCGAAGCTTCTTTGTAATTTTTGAAGCAGGCAATTTTTAATAGTCCTAAATGCAAATTGACATGTTTTAATAAATACAAATGTAAGCAATTGCAAAAGGAATGCTATGCAATTTATAGTTCAAGACTCAACTTATCACGCACCATGCCAAGTACCAAATCAAGCTGATCCTCACGGCCAATGGAGGAATTATCTATTTCAATAGCATCTGCTGCTTTTCGCAAAGGACTGTTTTCGCGATTGGTATCGGTATAATCCCGCATTTTTAAATTATCTTCAACTTCTTGCAATGTAATGTCAGGGTCAATTTTTACAGCATCATGATATCTTCGCATCGCCCTGACGGATAAGGAGGCCGTAATAAAAAATTTAATATTTGCCTGAGGAAAAACGACCGTTCCAATATCCCGGCCATCCATCACAAGATTTGATTTTTCAGCCATTTTTCGCTGTTGTGCTACCATAGCTTCTCTGACCAGTGAAATAGCTGATATTTTACTTACATTTTCAGAGACCTCAGTACTCCGGATAGAAGATTCTACATTCTCTCCGTTCAGAAAACAGGTATTTTTCCTATCAATGACCTTAAATTCAATATCGATATGATTCAGTGCATACACGACTGCTTCAGGTAATTCAAATTTTGTATGATTTCGCAAAAAGTAAAGGGTTACTGCTCTGTACATCGCACCAGTATCTACAAAAATAAAACCCAGCCTGTCAGCCAGGTCTTTTGCGAGTGTTGATTTACCCGAAGCAGACGGACCATCGACTGCTATGACACAATGTCCTGGCACTGGCTAAATTGTATTTTTTAATATTCTTCCTCGTTAAACAGGAAGTCGTCCTTACGGGGATAGTCTGGCCATATATCTTCCATAGATTCATAGATCTCATATTCGTCATCTAGTTCCTGTAAATTTTCTATTACTTCCAGTGGCGCTCCTGATCTGATAGCATAATCAATCAGTTCGTCCCTAGTTGCAGGCCACGGTGCATCTTCAAGTGTGTGAGCTAACTCTAATGTCCAGTACATACTATATGATTTAAAGTAATCTGTTGAATAATTATTATAAAATGAGCATGGCATCGCCATAGCTAAAGAACCTGTACTTTTCCTTTACGGCCTGCTGATATGCCTCCATAATCAAATCATACCCTCCAAATGCGGCTATCATGATTATCAAACTTGTTTTTGGGAGATGAAAATTTGTAATCATACAATTTGCCACGCTAAAATCATAAGGTTGGTAGATAAATAGATTTGTCCAACCCTCAGCAGATTTCAACAACCCGGTTGCCGAAACAGACGATTCAATGGTTCGCATAGAAGTTGTACCAACGGCACAAACCTTTTTATTTTCATTTTTAGTACGGTTGACCACTTCAGCTGTTTTATCACTGATCCTATAGTATTCAGCATCCATTTTATGCTTAGACAAATCTTCAACATCAATACTACGGAATGTTCCCAGACCGACATGCAAGGTAACTTCTGTGAGATCAACTCCCTTAATTTCGAGTCTTTTGAGCAATTCTTTTGTAAAGTGAAGACCTGCAGTTGGTGCAGCCACCGCTCCTGTTTCCTTTGCATAAACTGTCTGATAGCGCTCAGCATCGAGATCTTCAGGCTTTCTGTTTATATATTTTGGCAGCGGTGTACTTCCCAGTCCATCCAGCGCTGCACGGAAAGCATCATAATCACCATCATAAAAGAACCTGATCGTTCTGCCTCTGGAAGTAGTATTGTCCACTACTTCAGCAACCATGATTTCGTTGCCTTTTTCATCAGAAAAATACAACTTATTGCCAACACGAATTTTTCGTGCAGGATCAACAAGCACATCCCAGAGTCTGGCTTCAGCGTTTAATTCCCTGAGTAAAAAAACCTCTATTTTAGCTCCGGTTTTTTCCTTTTTACCATACATTCTGGCCGGAAAAACCTTCGTATTATTAAAAATAAAAACATCGCCATCATCAAAATAATCAATGATATCCTTAAACAACTTGTGTTCGATTGTTCCGGCAGCCCTGTTAACCACCATCAATCTTGATTCATCCCTTTCCTTTACTGGATATTGAGCTATCAATTCTTCAGGAAGATCAAACTTAAAATTTGAAAGCTTCGTTCGCATAAATTTATTTTTATTTTATCTCGCTGTATGCGTTTATTTTTCCTTAATTCTGCCCTTTTTTTCTTAATAGACGTTCATTCACACTAATGACATTTGTCATGCTCCGTTAAATGAACTAAAATTAATTTTGCCGCAAAAGTAAAAAGATTATTCAATAATTAAAATAAAGATTGTCTATCCGATTAGTTCTTATTAAAAAGATGATATTAAAACAGACTTGATATATAACCATAGGCACTTGACTTTGTTTTGACGAATTCAAATAACTAAAGTAATATTTTTACTTTAACTCGCTAAAAGTCGTAATTCAGGTGATTTAAACCTATATTCATCGAATATCCCTGTTGGTTTGATAATTATAGATTAATTTTAATGTTGAATTTCTGGCGATCATACCTAATACTATGCGAATCTGGTTTAAAATATTTTTAGAAAGCTGCATCCAGGCCTGGAATGCACTTATTCAAAATAAATTAAGGACACTACTCTCTCTTTTGGGTATTATGATTGGTATATTTTGCATCATTACCGTCAAGGCAGCTGTGGACTCTCTGGAGGAAAGTATTGTAGATGGGTTTAAGGAGCTGGGAAGTGATGTCATTTATGTGGATCGAATGCCGTGGAATGAGGATCCAGGTCAGAACTACTGGAAATATATGAAACGACCCAAACCGGATTATGAAGATTATAATTTTATTAAGGAGAGGTCTAAACTGTCGGCAGGAATTTCATACTGTATTTTTACCGGTGGAAAATCAATAAAATTTCAAAGTAATGCCATTACAAATGCCTTTATTATGGGCAGTACTTATGAATATTTTGACTTGCAAGGAATGACCCTCGAAGAAGGCAGATACTTTACAACCGCGGAATACCTTAGCGGGAGCAACAAAGTAATTCTGGGATATAAGTTATATAAAGAATTATTTGGTTCTATCAATGGTATCGGTAGAAAGGTTAGGTTGTTTGGTCAAAACTATCAGGTGATTGGCTACCTCACTGCAGAAGGTGAAGGCATGTTCAACTTTATCAATTTTGACGAAGTTATCTGGGTGACATTCAACAATGTAAAAAGGTTTGTCAATGTCAATGAAACCGAAAATATAGGAAATCTGTTGAGCCTTAAAGCAAAAAAAGGAGTCGACATGGAAGAAGTTAAGGTAGAAACTGCCGGTATTATTAGGGCAGGCAGAGGGGTCAAACCTTTTGAAGCGGACAACTTTGCACTAAATACGTTATCAGCGCTCTCACAGGTGCTTGAAAGCGTTTTTGGCGCTATTAATATTGCCGGCCTTATCATTGGAATTTTTGCACTAATCGTAGGCATGTTTAGCGTATCCAACATCATGTTTGTTTCGGTTAAAGAAAGGACAAATATCATCGGCATCAAGAAGGCTTTAGGTGCCAAAAGAGAAGTAATTCTATCCGAGTTTTTAATTGAATCTGTATTTCTATGCGTTCTGGGCGGTTTAATAGGCATTGTTTTAGTCTATATAACCCTTTTGGCATTGTCGAGCGTTACTCCATTTGAAATGAAACTTTCCTTGTCCAATGTACTTCAGGGAATTTCCTGGTCCGTTGCCGTAGGCATTATTTCAGGTATGATACCGGCGATCCAGGCTTCAGGAATGGATCCGGTAGAAGCTATTCGTTCCTAAGCGCAGTTCGGATAGATGTAAGTGAATGTAACAGAGCTTCCAGTTCGGACAATGGCAACATATTGGCTCCATCAGATTTAGCACCTTCTGGATTGGGATGAGTTTCAATAAACAAACCATCAGCACCTACTGCAATAGCTGCCTTTGCTATAGTAGATATCAGTCCGGGTTTGCCACCAGTGACACCAGATGGCTGATTGGGCTGCTGTAGGGAATGTGTGCAGTCCATAACCACAGGTACACCAAAGGAACGCATGACCGGTATACCTCTGAAGTCTACTACAAAATCCTGATAACCAAACGAATTACCCCTTTCCGTCAGCATAACCTTATCATTGCCGGATTCTCTCATTTTATTTACCGCATGAATCATGGATTCCGCACTCATGAATTGGCCCTTTTTTATATTAACCCATTTCCCAGTATTAGCAGCTGCCTGAATCAAACTGGTCTGCCTGCATAAAAATGCAGGTATTTGAATTATGTCAACAAAGGCTGCTGCCATAGCTGCCTCATGATCCAGGTGAATATCCGTAGTTACAGGCACCTGGAATGTATCACCTACCTTTTTCAGAATTTGCAAGGCTTTTTCATCACCTATCCCTGTGAAAGAATGAATACTCGATCTGTTGGCTTTGCGGTAAGAACCTTTAAAAACAAGAGGGATTGAAAAATCATCTGATAATTTTACCAGTTTTTCTGCTATAATAAAAGGCGTTTGATCATCTTCTATGGCACATGGACCAGCGATAAGAAAAAATTGACCGCTATCCTGGTGCTTTAATAAAGGTAGCTTGAATAATGCCATACAAAAGTGATTTAAATTAAAAAGGCCAGCAATATAATATTGTTGGCCTTATATTTTTAAAATAAAATGTGATTAATCCTGAATCAGCTCGAATTCCACTTTTGTGGATACTTCCTTATGCAGATTGATAGTCGCCGTGTAGGTACCTACTTCCTTGATATCTTCAGGAATCACAATTTTCTTTCTTTCGATTTCGACACCAAGTTGATCTTTTAGGGCATTGGCAATCTGAACGCTGTTTATACTTCCAAAAATCTTTCCGGATGTTCCAGCTTTTACAGCTATCTTAATCACTTTACCGTCGATAGTTGCAGCTAATTCTTGGTATTCTCCTACCCTTGCTGCTTCTTTTGCGTCCTCTTCGGCAATGATAGCATCGAGTTTCTTGCGATTGACAGCATTGGCAGTAATAGCAAGACCTTGCGGAATCAGATAGTTACGACCATAACCAGGCTTAACCTTAACTACATCGTGCTTATCTCCTAATTTTTCAATATCTTTTAATAGTATAAGTTCCATTTCAACTACTTTAATTACTTTAACAAATCGGTTACATATGGAAGAATAGCCAGATGTCTTGCTCTCTTCACTGCTACTGCAACCAGTTTTTGATACTTAAGTGAATTACCGGTAATTCTTCTTGGAAGCAGTTTACCCTGCTCGTTCACAAATTGCAACAAGAAATCAGAATCTTTGTAATCTATATACTTGATACCGAATTTTCGGAATCTGCAGTACTTTTTTCTGGTTTGCCCTATCGTAGGGTTATTCAAAAATTTTATATCGTCTTTAGAAGCCATGTCTATTAAATTTTAACTTAACAAATAATTATTCTTCCTCCTGAGCTACAACAGGTGCTACAGGTACGTCCGGAACACGTGCAGGTGCTACAGGTGCTACAGGCTCTTCAGCTACTGCTGCAGCTTCTCCTGGTTTCTTCTTATCTCTTTTCTTGTAGGAAGAAATTTTACCAGTACGTCTGTCTTCATTGTACTTGATACCATATTTATCAAGTTTCACAGAAAGGAAACGAATGATTCTCTCATCCCTTCTAAGGGCAAGTTCAAGTTTTGAAATAATCAAACCATTTGGAGTAGTAAACTCAATACAATAATAAACTCCTGAAGTTCTTTTGTTGATAGGATAAGCAAGTTGCTTAAGTCCGATTTCGTTTACATGTACGATATTGCATCCGTTTTCGGAAAGCAACGTCTCATAAATTTTTGCTGTCGATTTAATTTCATCACCTGACAGAACGGGATCGATGATGAAATTTACTTCATATTGAACCATAGTGTTTTTGAAGTTTGTTAATAAATAGGACTTTGCCTTTATAATAAATAGCAGACGCTTCCGCCCACATACAGAAAAAACAAGTTTTAATCAGCTGCCTGATATCTTCTTTCCTTAATTTTGGCTTTCTTACCGGTAAGACTTCGCAGATAATACAGTTTGGCTCTTCTGACTTTACCTCTTTTAAGAACCTGGATTTCAGCTATAGCAGGCGATGAAAAAGGAATGATACGCTCAACGCCTACACCATTCGATATTTTCCTTACCGTAAAGGTTTTTGTGGGGCCATGACCCTTTATCTGAATAACATCACCACGGAAAATCTGAATCCTTTCCTTGGAGCCTTCAATGATTTTATAGCTAACCGCTATATTGTCTCCAGGCTTAAATGAAGGCAACTCCTGCCTCTTTGTCAATTGTTCGTGAACGTATCCTATCAAGTCCATAAAGTATGCTTTTATTTGAAACGGAGCGCAAAGATAATATATTTCGCCATATATTTCATCTATCTTATATTTTTTTTTCTTGTAATTCAATTATTTAGCAGGTTGACAGGCTTTAAAACAAGTATCCGCAGCTGAGTCTACCCTGCAAAATAAGAACAAGTACTTCTATGGTTTATTGAAGTCAAACAGAAAGAAGTATTTTGTCCGGCACGACAATGATGCAGAAAATTTATTATATGTTAATAATATTATATATGTTTGCACCGATTTAAGGTTTTTTCATTAAATAAATTCCAAACATCATGAATCGTTTTCAAAAACTTATATGCTTTAATCTCTTTGCATTATTAATTTTTTCCTGCAAAAATGAAAGACCACAGGGTATCGTCGATCCGGAAAAACTTCCAATTCCGAATGCCTGCGAAATGGTTTCCGATGCATGGATAAAAGACAATCTCAAGCTAAATGTCAAAGACATCAGTATTCGAGAAGCCAATAGTGACAAAAATAAGTTTTTTAAGTCATGCTTCTTTCAGTGGGAAGAATCTGCCGACAACCCAAATGCCGGAATACTCATTCAAATACAGACAAATTCAGTTTACAAGGAATTTCCCGAATTCATTGCCAAATCCATCGAATCTAAACGCACTGATGGTGAAATGATGGTAGATTCTTCTGAACCAATCAAATTTCAGAAGTTTGACGTAGGTCTGGATGGCGCATATTCCTACGCAATGAAAAGGTTTTACTGGAGAATTGATGACAATTACCTTTTTATGCTGGCATTTAATATAGATATGTCAGAAGAAGAGATGGTAGACAAAGCTAAAACTATTGCCGAGGAAGTTACCCGAAATTTTGAAAAAAACATGTATTAATTTCTGTACGGAATAAATACTTTAGCGTTTTTGACAGGAACATTCCGACTGTAATAAGTAGCCACATACCATCCGGAAGGCAAATTACTGACATCTGCACAAGTGTCAGATATGGCAGGAAAAAATGTACTTCCCTGCATACTTGTTAGTATCAGCTGTCCTGCAGGCAAAGATCTTTCATAACACAGCCATCCGTCTTCGCGCATGGTTAGTTGGAATTTTGAACCAGTTTCTGCCGAAATGACGGATGATGCACATTCCAGGCGATTGATATAAGACCAGAGAATATCGTTGTAAAATAATGAAGCTGGAGAACCTTCCGCACCTCTTCCCATTCTGACAACAACGAGGTTTTTTGAGGGTACTACATTGATAATCTGTCCATCCCTGCCAAGAGCCGAAAACATATCCGACGGTGCATTGAAAAACAAAGGCCTGTTGAATACAACCTGGCTTCCGGGAACCATAGATTTATCCTTCCCATTGAGCCACCAGAGATAACCATAAGAAGGATTTATATTTTGAGAGGTTTGTACCATTTGCTTGAAATAGGACTCTGCCACAATTTCATTTTGATTCCACCTTCCTTTTGATAACATGAGCAACCCAAATCTGGCCATTGAACGAGGCTTGCTTATAAAAACGTTATTATAGCCAATTTTGAAAAACTGACCAGTGATGGCTGTTTTCTGGGTAATCTTTGACAATACATAAGTATTGAGTTTAACACCGGTAGCTTTTTCAAGAACACCATCAAGCACGGTGTAAGGACCATTATGGTATGCCCACCTCGTGCCCGGTATTGCTTTATATTTCAGACATGAAAGTTCTGTGCAATACAGATCCGGCACCTGATCATCAAGTCCCGTAGTCATTGTCAATTGATGAAAAATTGTTATTTTTTGCTCCTGATCTTCTGTCAGACTCGTCCATCCTTTTCCAAGATAATCTGACGTTATGTCCGTCAATTTTAGTTTTCCTTCCTGCAAGGCAATACCGGTAAGTGTAGACGTCATGGTTTTCCCTGCCGATGCCCAATACCATAAAGAGTCTGCTGTAAAACTACCAAAGTATTTTTCTATCACGATTTTGCCATCTTTCAGAACAATAAAAGCCTTTGTATCCGTCTGGCCAAGCCAGTCAGTTAAGGATTTTATTTTATCGTCGCACCAGCCCAGTGATTGCGGTGATAAGGTATCCCAGGTATTTCCCTGTAGTGGTGGAAAATACAGTTGCTGAGCAATCAACATATTGGATAAAAATAGTGCGGTAAATACCGCCGTAAGTTTTACTTTCATCATTACACTAATTATTATTTGTTCAGACAACGTCCGAAAGGCAAAGTTTAATCATTTTTTAAAAAATTGTCAAAACCGAATGAAGAATGGTGGATTTTTTCTGACATTTTTTCAGCCTGACAAGTACAAACCTTTAATTTGTCAGCCAAGAATGATCATTTAACCATCATTTTGTCAGTTAAATCGAAATGGCACACAAAATGCTATGAGTTAGCAAAATAATTTTTTGTTAACCTTCACATTAAACATATTAAAGTATGAAGCCAATTAATGACAGAGTTGTTGTTAAACCAGCACCGGCAGAAGAAAAAACTGCGGGTGGCATTATCATTCCTGATACTGCAAAGGAAAAGCCTCAGAGAGGAGAGGTTGTTGCTGTTGGTCCGGGAAAAGATGGAAACAAAATGACCGTTAAAAAAGGTGATATTGTGCTGTATGGCAAATATGCCGGTCAGGAAATTCATCACCAGGATTCAGATTACCTTATCATGAGAGAAGATGACATTCTCGTAATCCTCTAATTTTTTATTTATTATTCATTCGTTAAACCATTAAAATTTAATAAGATTATGGCTAAAATTATCAGCTTTGATTCCAATGCTAGAACAAAACTGAAATCAGGTATTGACCAACTGGCCAATGCTGTAAAAGTTACCTTAGGACCTAAGGGAAGAAATGTTGTTATCCAAAAAAGTTTTGGTGCCCCTGTCATCACCAAGGATGGTGTGACAGTTGCCAAAGAAATTGAACTGGAGGACGCTGTTGAAAACATGGGCGCACAAATGGTTAAGGAAGTAGCTTCCAAGACTGCAGATGCAGCTGGTGACGGAACAACAACTGCTACCGTTCTTGCACAGGCTATGGTAAATGCAGGTATGAAGTATGTAACAGCAGGTGCCAATCCTATGGATCTGAAAAGAGGAATTGACAAAGCCGTTTCTGCCGTTATCGGTGATCTTAAAAAGCAGAGCGAGGTCGTTGGTTCTGATTTCAATAAAATCAAACAAGTTGCTTCTATCTCAGCCAATAATGATGAGGAGATTGGTTCTCTTATCGCTGATGCCATGAAGCGCGTGACAAAAGACGGTGTAATTACTGTAGAAGAGGCCAAAGGTACAGATACTTATGTAGAGGAGGTGATCGGAATGCAGTTTGACAGAGGTTACCTGTCACCGTATTTTATTACCAATACTGAAAATATGACGACGGAATATGAAAACCCGTTGATTCTAATTCATGATAAAAAAGTCAGCAATGTACAGGAAATCGTTCCTATCCTTGAAAAAGCTGTTCAAACCGGAAGACCTCTTTTGATTATTGCAGAGGATGTTGATAGTCAGGCACTTGGCACCCTGGTAGTAAACAGACTCCGGGCAGGTTTGAAAATAGTTGCTGTCAAGGCACCTGGATTTGGCGACAGAAGAAAAGCAATGCTGGAAGATATTGCCATTCTGACAGGAGGTACAGTTATTTCTGAAGAACAGGGCTATAAACTGGAAAATGCAGACCTTTCCCACCTTGGCCAGGCAGAAAAAATCACTGTTGACAAGGACAACACTACAATTGTAAACGGTAAGGGCAAAAAGGCAGATATCAATGCCAGAATTACACAGATTAAAGCGCAGATTGAAACCACTACATCTGATTATGACAGAGAAAAATTGCAGGAAAGACTGGCCAAACTTGCCGGTGGTGTTGCAGTTTTATACGTCGGTGCAGCAACTGAAGTAGAAATGAAGGAAAAGAAAGACAGAGTAGACGACGCACTTCATGCAACAAGAGCAGCTGTAGAAGAAGGAATTGTTCCAGGTGGTGGTGTTGCACTAGTAAGAACCATAGAATCTCTCGACAAGCTTAAAGGAGCTAACGAAGATGAAAATCTTGGAATTCAGATTGTTAAAAAAGCGCTCGAGTCTCCATTGAGAACTATTGCCGAAAATGCCGGAGTAGACGGGTCCGTGGTATTGCAGGAAATCCAAAAAGGTAAGGGTGCTAAAGGATATAATGCCCGTACCGGAGAGTATGAAGACCTGAAAAAAGCAGGTGTTATCGATCCGACTAAAGTTACCAGAGTTGCCATCGAAAATGCAGGCTCCATCGCCAGCATGGTGCTGACTACAGAATGTGTCATTAGTGACAAGAAAGAGGACAATCCTCCAATGCCTCCAATGGGAGGCGGTGGCGGTATGCCTGGCATGATGTAATAAAAAGAGGGAGTCTGTAAAATGGCTCCCTTTTTTTTTTTAATAAGATTTTTGAATTCTATGGAAAATAAACATTTGCATTATTTTTTTATTTAATAACTACTAAATATTTATCATATCATTAATTTTACAATTAATTTTTTAGGTGTAATTAAATTCTTCAAAATTTCGGATAAATGAAACGATTTTTCTTTTTTAATTTTCGGTTTTCTTTTTTGATTCTACTGAGTAATATTATTTGCTCCAGCCATGCACAGGATTTAAATTTTCAGCAGAGCTTAAGTCAAAAATTTACGGATTATTCCATCGTAGACATCAAATCCAGCGATATATATAACAGTATTTCACCGGAAAGCCGCCAGAATATCATTCAGATCCCCCTTGGGGAAGACGGTATTTGGAACCTTGAAATGGAAGTGAACAATATTATTTCGGAGCGCTACACAAGGGTAAGTGGCGAAGGCACTTTGGGAAGCCCAATAAGAGAATCAAGGGTTATACCGATGACTGGTAAACTTATAAATGTCCCTAATTCCTCAGCAAGCTTATCCTTTAATTATGGGTTTATTTATGGCTTTGTGCAGATTGGTCAAGCCATGTATTTTATTGAACCTTTGTATAATTATGATAAAAACGCAGCGAAAGATAAATTTATCATCTATTCTTCCAATGACATTCTACCTATGGAAGGACTTCAATGCGGCTATGAACTTTACGAAGCCGAAATGAATAAATACAGAGACCGCAATCAGCCTGCAGACACGGGTACCAGAATGCCGGGACAGTGTTTTGAAGTGGAGTATGCAATTGCGGCAGACTGGAGCATGGTTACTAAATACGGATCCGCTACAGGAGTAGAGAATCATGTGACCGGAGTAGTAAACAATGTACAAACCAATTACGATAACGAATTTGCAGATGAAATTGAATTTCAGATCGTCACATTCTGGATATCTCCATGCAGTACCTGTGACCCGTGGCCAAACTCTACCAATTCAGAAATTGTTTTAAACTCCTTTACCAACTGGGCTCCGGGTGGATTTGGAATAACCCATGATGTAGGTTCCATGTGGTCTAACAGAGTCTATCAGAATGGGGTCGTAGGTCTGGCCTGGGTAGGTGTAATCTGCACCAATAACAGGTATAATATCCTCCGCGACTTCAGTACAAATCCAAATTTTCTGAGGGTGATGACTTCGCACGAACTGGGACATAATTTCTCAGCACTTCACGACGCAGCAGGAAGTAATTTTATTATGGCACCTTCTGTAAATTCGTCCAATTCCTGGTCTTCTTCCTCCATTTCTTCCATACAAAACCACTATCTCTCCAGAACATGCTTGGCAAGTTGTCTGCCACCTGTTCCGCCGCCAGTAGCAAACTTTACCTACAATATCATTGATGCATGTGTTGTAGGACAGGTGCAGTATACTGACCAGAGTTCAAATGCAACAAGCTGGTCATGGTCTTTTCCGGGAGGCACTCCCGCCACCTCGACACAGCAAAATCCTTTAATCAATTACAATAATCCGGGAAATTTCGGGGCATCACTTACCGTTACCAATGTGAGCGGATCGAATACTAAAACACTCAACAACATCATACCCATTAACACCATACCAAATGCCCAGTTTACATACAGTGTAAATGGATCTACTGTGGTATTTGGAAATCAGTCAACCAATGCAAATACATATTTATGGGACTTCGGTGACGGAAATTTCAGCACACTTGTCAATCCAACCCATACCTACTCTGATGATGGAATTTACACCGTCATCCTTACAGCGTCAAATGATTGTGGACCTGATGAATATATAGCTATCATCACCATAGCCACACCTCCCACAGCCAATTTTACGGCGTCTCCTACCGAAGGTTGCTCCGGAATTCAGGTACAATTTAATGATGGATCTTCGAGCAATACCACTCAATGGCTTTGGACTTTTCAGGGTGGTACACCCGGTACTTCAAATGCAGAAAACCCGCTTATCGCCTATAATACGCCCGGATTATACAGTGTTACGCTAACGGTAACCAATCCTCAGGGATCAAACACATTTATCAGAAATCAATATATCGATATCTATCCCAACCCTGTAGCATCATTTACCTATACCGTCAATGGCACAACAGTTACATTTACAAATACATCAACCAATGGTACCGCATACGAATGGAATTTTGGAGATGGTGTTGTGAGTTATGCGACCAATCCGGTACATACCTATACAAATGGTGGCAATTATACCGTTTCACTGACAGCTAGTAATGATTGCAATTCAAATGTAACCACACAAGTTATAACCATCATTACTGCCCCTGTTGCAGGTATATCTACAGCAAATGGAACTACCGGCTGCTCACCAGCCATCATTGAGTTCATAAGTACGAGCAGCAACAATCCATCAACCTATGAATGGATATTTGAAGGGGGAAATCCTGCTACATCTGCAGAAATGAATCCGGTAGTTACGTACAATACAGCCGGCAATTTCGATGTAGAGCTCAGGGTAACCAATAGTTTTGGTTCAGACACCCTTGTACTTGAAGACTACATTGAGATTATCACTAATCCTGTGATTAGCTTTAGCTTTGAACAAGACAGCCTTACATATTCCTTTAATGGAAACTACCAATACCAGGAAGATATATTCTGGCAATTCGGCGATAATGGCACCAGTAACCAGGAGGATCCTGTGCATACTTATAATGCAGAAGGAAACTATATGGTAGTGCTAACTGTATCGAATGATTGTGGCACTACAGGTGATTCTGTCCTTGTATCAGTTGTGCTGCCCCCTACAGCAGGTTTTACTGTCAATACAAATGATGGTTGTGTTCCTTTCACAGTTCAGTATCAGGATCAGTCATCAGCCAATGTAACCGGCTGGAACTGGACTTTTCCTGGCGGCACACCTCAATCTTCCACTGAAAGAAATCCAGTAGTAACCTACAATCAGTCTGGAATATTTGGTGCCACTTTGCAGGTTTCCAATGCAGCAGGGCAGTCCACAATCGTCCAGGACAATCTGATTAACGCATTAACATTACCCCAAACCGGATTCCTTGCCAATATCAACGGGAATGTGGTTACATTGACCAATACAGCACCTGGAGTGTCATCTACAGAATGGCAAATCAATGATAATGGTATTCAAACACTTACAGGACAAGAAATCATGTACACATTTAACGCAAACGGAAACTATCAGGTAACCCAGATCAATGCGAATGAATGCGGATCAAGTTCATATACACAGGAAGTCATCATCGATGCCTATCCGGAAGCTTCGTTCAATTACACTATTCAAAACAGCTGTGCTCCTGTCAATATCCAGTTCGAAAACACCTCTCTAAATGGAGACTCCGTACTCTGGACATTTGAAGGTGGAAACCCGTTAGTATCACAGGAAAACAATCCATTGATCAGTTATACTTCTCCGGGCATTTACAATGTAACCCTTGTTATATATAATGAGCTGGGAACAGATACCATTTTGCGGAGTGTAGAAATTATAGGCGCACCTGAACCAGCATTTTCAGGGTCATCCAATGGATCAACAGTCCAGTTTACCAACAATACTCCAGGGTCAGGTAATACATACAGCTGGAATTTTGGGGATGGTAGTCCGATCAACACTAATGAAAATCCACAGCATACTTATTCCGGACCAGGCACATACACAGTGGTGCTTACCGTCACAAACGTCTGCGGTACGGCGACGACAACCAGAGAGGTCATTATTGACAACAGATTTCCTGTTGTTTCATTTAACAGCAGTACACAATCAGGTTGTGTTCCATTTACAGTGCAGTATACTGATCAGACCAATAACGATCCAACTTCCTGGATTTGGACTTTTGAAGGAGGAAATCCTTCTACTTCAACCGAACGAAATCCCATTGTTACTTACGAAAATGAAGGCGTATTCAGCGTTCAGTTAACTGTAGCAAATGCTTTTGGAAGCAGTAATACTACTTTAAATAATTATATTACCGCCTACGGTCCTCCGTTGGCCAACTTTAATTATCAATTGCTGGATGGTCAGCTAAACTGTACTTTTACAGGAAACAGAGTTGCCAGATATTTTTGGGATTTTGGTGATGGTGCAACAAGTGATGTAAAATCTCCTGTACATCAGTACCAGAGGGGCGGAAATTATGAGGTACTCCTCATTGTTCAAAACGATTGTGGCGCAGACACTATAAGAAAAAATATCACAGTAACAGTGTCCGCAACAAACAATTCCGTTCTGGAAGGAAAAACCAGTATACAGCCAAATCCAAATAATGGTAATTACGAACTGATTATGTCCGGATTTACTCCTGGAACATATCAGCTTTGGATTCTAGATATAAACGGAAAGGTATGTGATCAGCAAAAATTAGTGCTGAATGAGGCAAGTAGCAAATTTATCTTAAGCCAAGAGCAACTTCAACCCGGTACATATATACTCCGCATTATGGATAAGGAATATGCATATCAGCATCTTAAACTAATGATATTAAAATAATGCAAAAAAATAAATAAATGACAGCAGGCCTGGTATTCAGGTCTGCTGTTTTTATTTTAAAAAAACAAATACATCAGATCATTAATACTTGTAACAAAATGATAATGCCTAATAAATTTTTACAACACGCAGGATTTTTATTTGCCATCTGTACTTTTTATGCCTGTTCTGCAAAAATGAATGCTGATTTAATACTTTACAATGCGGAAATCTGGACAGGAGACAACAATACAATTCATCAGGCTGATGCAGTAGCAATTAAAGATGGAAAAATACTTGACATAGGCCTTTCAGGTGATATCATGTCCTATAAATCAGACAAAACCTCCGTCATCGATGTACAGGGAAACTTTATGATGCCCGGTTTTATTGAGGGACACGGGCATTTTTCCGGTTTAGGGTATAGTATTTTGAATCTGAATTTTCTGGAATCGCCGTCCTGGGAAGAAATTGCAGAACAGACCGGCAAAAAAGCAAAATCGCTCCAAATAGGAGAATGGATAACAGGCAGGGGCTGGCATCAGGAAAAATGGGATAGCATTCCCAAACAAAATGTAAATGGGTATCCACACCATGACCTGCTCAGCGCACAAACTAAAGATAATCCTGTCGTCCTTTACCATGCAAGTGGGCACAGTGTATTTGCCAATTCGGCCGCAATGAAAGCAGCCGGAGTTGATGACAAGATGCCGGATCCACAGGGGGGACGAATTGTAAGAGACAATAACGGGAAAGCTATAGGCGTATTTGAAGAAAGGGCCATGGCTATCATCCTGGAAGCGTACAACACATATTTAAAAGGACTAAGTCAGGAAAAACTGGATAAAAAATGGTATGCAGCCATAGAAAAGGCAGAAGAAATCTGTATTAAGAATGGTATAACTTCTTTTCAGGATGCAGGATCTACTTTTGATGAAATATCGAAATACCAAAAACTGGCAGAAAATGGAATGCTTGATATCAGATTGTGGGCTATGGCGCGTCATAATTCGGCAGAATTAAAAGAAAAAGTAAGTCAGGCAAAAATAATAAATGCCGGTGATGGTTTTTTTACATGCAATGCCATTAAATCAGAAGTTGATGGGGCCCTGGGTGCATTTGGTGCCTGGTTACTTCGCCCCTATGATGACAAGCCAGGTTTTATTGGACAGAATACAACGGATATTTATGAGGTTAAGAAAATTGCTGATATTGCTATGCAGCAAAATATGCAGTTTTGCGTTCATGCTATCGGGGACAGAGCCAATCGGGTGGTACTTGATATTTATGAGGGCGTCCTGGCACAGGACTCAGTAAATAAAGACCGCAGATGGAGAATTGAACATGCCCAGCATCTGGATACTACAGACATTCCCAGATTCAAAATGAATAATATTATTGCCTCTATGCAGGGTATTCACTGTACATCAGATGCTCCATTTGTCATCAAAAGGCTCGGAAATGACAGGGCAAAATATGGCGCATATGCGTGGCGATCACTTTTAAATTACGGCGTGCCTATAGCCAATGGTACCGATGCACCTGTAGAGGATGTAAGCGCGATAAAAAGCTTTTATGCATCTGTAACGCGAAAAATTCCATCAACAGGTGAAACATTCTTTCCTGAACAAAAAATGACCAGACAGGAAGCACTCTATTCATACACCCTCGGGAATGCCTATGCTGCCTTTGAGGAAGATTTTAAAGGAAGTATTACTCCTGGAAAAGCAGCAGATATTGTAATCCTTGACAAAAGCCTGTTGAGATGCAGTGATGAAGACATCTTAAAAACTCAGGTTTTATATACCATTATCAATGGCAAGATCAAGTATATGAAATCGATATGAGTAAAATAGCATTTATACACAATATATGATGATTATTTTACGAATCAAAGATTCCATATGGCCTTGATAACCAGTCACGCAGCGCGTGACAAAATAAAAATAAACATATGAAATGAGCTTAAGGCGATCACACAAAACACGATGATTATTTTTCATGCGAATTCCATATAACCTTGACAAATAGTCACTCAGAGAGTGCCAAACTAAAATAAACATATTAAATGAGCAAGAATGGATTCACACAACCAACAAATGAAGCTAAACATATCGTATTTGACCTGGGTGGTGTACTCATAGACTGGAATCCTGCCTACCTGTACCAAAGAATTTTCAGATCACAGGAAGCTATGGGGTACTTCCTGAAAAATATTTGTACTTTTGAATGGAATGAAGCCCAGGATGGAGGCAGATCTATTGCTGATGCCACGCAAATATTAGTACAAAGATTTCCTGAATACACTTTTGAAATCAATTCATTTTATCGCTTCTGGCCTGAAATGCTGGGAGGTGCCATAACCGGAACAGTTGATTTACTAAGCAGGGTAAAATCAAATCAGAATCATAGCTTATTTGCGCTGACCAACTGGTCTGCAGAAACCTTTCCTGTTGCCATGGAAAGATTTGAATTCCTCCAATGGTTCGAGGGCATTCTGGTTTCAGGAGAAGAAAAATTAAAAAAACCTGACCCTCTGTTTTATAAGAGACTTGAAGAGAAATACGCCTTAAATTCATCAAAAATTGTATTTATTGACGATAATTTGCGCAATATTGCAGCTGCGGAACGACTGGGGTGGGATGTGATACGTTTTCAGAATCCGGCTTTACTGGAGACCGAGTTTTTCAATCGCGGATTATTATAAATATTGGCAGTTCCTGAAATTCATACTTTTTTGATAAGTCATAATGAATTGGGATTGGCACACTAAAGCGATGGATAACTAGGTTTGAAAGCGACAGATATAATAATAAATATTTAATATGTGTAATAAATTGTCTTTCAGTAAATTAAATTTATTTTTGATTTTCATACTGCTTGGCATTACATCCCTGTTATACTATCCCAAATTTTTAAAAAATCATACAGAAAGTACTTTGAGCTGGGATGTTTCAGGATACTATTTATACCTGCCCGCCATCTTTATCCATAAGGATCTGGAAGACCTTGCTTTTTTTCCTGAGATTCTCGAAAAATACAAACCTACCCCAGATTTTCAGCAGGCAATCCCCATGGACAATGGTCACAGAATCATCAAATACAGCTGTGGACAGGCCATCATGATGCTTCCTGCTTTTTTAGTTGCAGATGTCATGTGCGTAGCAGGCCTGGATACCAGAGATGGCTTTTCCCTACCCTATCAGGTGGCTATTAGCATCTGGGGTCTTTTACTCTCGATTGCTGGTCTTTGGTTGATTTACAGCATTTTAATCAGATACTACCCCCCAATTTTATCCAGTTTGAGTGTGCTTATCATCGCCCTTGGAAGCAACTTTCTCGAATATGGAAGCATTACCAATGCCATGACACATAATTATCTGTTTTTTTTATATGGTGCATTACTATGGTTTTCAGAAAAGTACTGGGCTTCACCTACCTTAAAATACGCTTCAATGACAGGAATAATTGTCGGTTTAATGACATTGATCCGGCCAACCGAAATTGTAGCGGCAGCCATACCCGTTTTTTGGAAACTCCAATTTTCAGCAGAAGCCCTTAAATTTAGATTCAAGTTATTCCTGAAATATTTTCATCACATCATTGCAGCAGCCCTTATTGGCGGATTAGTCATCCTGATTCAGCTGCTATACTGGAAAACCGTAAGCGGCTATTGGTATGTGTACAGTTACCAGGACCAGGGCTTTAGCTGGTTAAGTCCCCATATCATCGAAGGACTCTGGAGTGGCAGAGCTGGATGGTTGGTTTACTCTCCGCTTATGGCCCTTACTCTCATCGGTTTAGTTGTACAATGGAGGCAAAAACACAACGGAGCCTGGTTTACAGGTATTTTCCTTGCAGGTTTTTGCTACATAACTTTTGCCTGGGATATTTGGTGGTATGGAGGAAGTGTCGGGCAACGTGCTCTTATACAGATTTATCCACTTCTGACTTTTCCCATTGCCGCATGTCTGGCATGGGCACAATCCAATATATTTAGGATAGGTTTATTTTTTGTGATTATACTGTCTGGGCTTAACTACAATTTCTGGTTGATACATCAGGCCCACAAGGGAGGCCTGCTTGTTCCCGGTGAAATGACATCACAATATCTGCAAGCTATTGTATTCAAAAAAACTATTACGCCTGAAACCCGCAAATTACTTGATGCCCAGCACATATATAAGAAGCCTTTACATCATGTCGATACTTTGATGCAATGGAATAGTGATGCCATAAAACCAGAATGCCTGGATGCAGCTTCTCAATACACGGAACCACTTCAATTGACACTTCCCGACCCAGAGGGATGGAACAGATTTATAATCACCTGCAAAGGCGATCAGCTTGAGCAGGAAAGCTGGAGGATGACCCAATGTATTGTTCAATACCTCCAGGATACCAGTATCCTCAAAACAGACATGATCAGACTTCAGCGTTGGATGTCACCCGGTTTACATGCTACACCTTACCTGGATTCGAAAATCCCGCCAAAGGCAAACCAGGTCAAAGTATATCTCTGGCATGCTTCAGGGTATCTGGAACTTTGTGTAGAAAAAATAGTCGTACTTCAATTCAAAGGATAATCCGGACGTTAATTCAACCTTTCCCAGATATCAGTAAATATGACTATTTGTCAGTAAAATTTTTATTGGGATGGGCTTTATAAGTTAATATTGTCAGTTCTTATATGTTAAAAAGTCATTTTATTCCAATGGCACAGGGATTGAGTATTCATTATTAAACTAAACATTAAAAAATTAATATAATGGGTAAAATAATTGGAATTGACCTCGGAACTACAAACTCCTGTGTTGCCGTCATGGAAGGAAACGAGCCCGTGGTTATAGCAAATGAAGAAGGCAGAAGAACAACACCTTCCATTGTAGCTTTTCTTGATAACGGAGAGCGTAAGATAGGTGATCCGGCAAAAAGACAGGCCATAACCAACCCAAAAAGAACTGTTGCTTCGATAAAAAGATTTATGGGCAACAGATTCAGCGAAGTTGGTACGGAATCCAGCCGGGTAGCCTATATAGTTTCAAAGGGAGACAACGATACAGTGCGTGTAGATATCGATGGAAGATTATATACTCCACAGGAGATATCTGCTATGGTACTTCAAAAAATGAAGAAAACGGCCGAAGATTTCTTAGGTCAGGAAGTCACTGACGCTGTTATTACGGTTCCGGCATATTTCAACGATTCTCAGAGACAGGCAACCAAAGAGGCAGGTGAAATTGCCGGACTGAAAGTTCAGCGTATTATCAATGAACCTACAGCAGCTGCCCTAGCTTATGGACTGGACAAAAAACATAAGGATTCGACTATAGCAGTCTTTGACCTTGGTGGTGGAACATTTGACATATCCATTCTGGAGCTTGGCGATGGTGTATTTGAAGTTAAATCTACCAATGGTGACACACACCTTGGGGGAGATGATTTTGATCAGGTCATCATAGACTGGCTCGCTGATGAATTTAAAGCTCAGGAAAATATTGACCTTCGAAAAGACCCAATGTCCCTTCAAAGGATAAAGGATGCTGCAGAAAAAGCTAAAATCGAATTGTCATCCTCTACAGACACAGAAATCAATCTACCATACGTAACTGCAGTTGATGGTGTGCCGAAGCACCTTGTCATGAAACTGTCGAGATCAAAATTTGAACAGCTGGCAGACCAGCTGATTAAACGAACGCTCAAACCATGCGAAGAAGCCTTGAGAGATGCCGGTTTAAATAAAAGCAAAATCGATGAGGTGATTCTCGTGGGTGGTTCAACCAGAATTCCTGCTATCCAGCAGGCTGTAGAAGATTTTTTTGGTAAAAAGCCCAATAGAAGTGTAAACCCTGATGAAGTTGTAGCATTAGGTGCTGCTATTCAGGGCGGAGTGCTAAGCGGTGACGTTAAAGATGTGCTTCTGCTCGATGTGACACCACTCTCCATGGGTATAGAAACTATGGGAAATGTATTTGATATCGTAATTGAATCGAATTCCACTATACCTACCAAAAAAACAAAAACATATTCCACTGCTGCAGATAATCAACCAAGTGTTGAAATACATATCCTTCAAGGTGAAAGGCCGATGGCCCGTGACAACAGATCTGTAGGAAGGTTTATTTTGGATGGAATTCCGCCAGCTCCAAGAGGAATGCCACAGATTGAGGTTACCTTTGATATGGATGCAAATGGCATCCTAAAAGTGAGTGCAAAAGACAAAGGTACCGGAAAGGAGCAGAACATCAGAATAGAAGCTTCTACTGGCTTAAGTCAGGAAGAAATTGCCAAAATGAAGGCGGAAGCTGCTGAAAATGCGGAATCAGACAAAAAGGCAAGAGATTTGGCCGACAAATTAAATGCAGCAGACAGCACCATTTTCCAGACAGAAAAACAGCTTTCAGAGTTAGGTGATAAGCTTCCTGCCGATCAAAAGGCAGCTATAGAAGGCGCACTGAATAAGCTTAAGGACGCACACAAAGCACAACAGCCTGAAGCAATTGATAATGCCATGGATGAATTAACTCAGATTTTCGGTCAGGCTGCACAAAACATCTACCAGAATCAGGGTGGTGAACAGCCAGGTACTCAGCAGCAGTCTTCCAATACAGATCAGAATTTTACGGATGTAGAATATGAAGAAGTAGGAGACGATAAAAAGTAATCGAGAATAATTTACAGATACGACTAAGCCGGCAAATCTTGCGAATTGCCGGCTCTTTTATTGCTCATAATTAATGTTAATTCCCTAAGTTTGCATGAATAAATTATCAGGTATGCGCTTTGGAAAAATAATTGTTTTACTCATCATTAGTCAATGGATTACAGCACAGGAATCACCAATCAAAAAGCATGATATTTTGCCGGGCGTAATACTGAGCTATAAACCTGCACCGGAACCAGGAATGCCGGAGTGGGCTACAATGATGTATCAAGACAATATTAATTTTTACGAGCTTGAAAATGCATTTATTCGGTACAAAAAAGACTTTCCTGATCAAAAATCTCCCTGGATTCGATATTATCTGCATTGGTCAAAAGCAGCAAGGTCATATGTAGATCAGGAAGGACACATATTCTATGAAGAAAACAATGAAGAAAGAAATCCGAATTCCGTGCTTTATTCTTCAACAGAAGATTCTTCAGACTGGACATTTCTTGGACCTAAAGAAACCTTCTGGCTCAACGAAAGCGGCTCTGCACAGGCACCTAAATCCTGTCCCTGGCAGGTAAACATTTATGCTTTTGATGTTGCTAAAAGTAATCCAAACAAGCTTTATGCAGGTACAGAAACAGGCTTTGTCAATAAAACTATTGATCAGGGCCTGACATGGCAGCTGATGGCAGCAGATTATTATTTTGGAGGTGGCATCACAGCAGTGGCTATAGATCCAATAAATGATGAAAAGGTTTATGTAAGCGGAGGCAATCAGCTACACCTGACTGAAGATGGTGGAAAGACCTGGAGACCATTACTAAACAACAATAAATTTGCTGCCGACAGGCTAAAAATCAGAGAAGATTTGCCTGCACTGATGTACGCAGCTGCACCCACAGGCCTTTTTGTAAGCACGGATGGTGGAACCAACTGGATAAAAAAGTGGAATTCGCCTGTTTACGACGTCATTATTAAGCCGGATATGCCTGCCATTGTATTGGCCCTTACCAAGAAGAACGGAAAATTTTCGCTTCTTATATCACAGGATTCAGGAACCACTTTTGAAGAAACCACATCATTTCCGGGTCAGTATACAGAATCCTCGGGAGGTATACTGGCAGTTACACCAGCTGACCCCGGTTTACTGCTTTGCATCATGCTTTGCCAGGATAATACTCCTGTACTGCTGAAAGGAAAATTTAACAGCAATGAATATTCCTGGAATGTAATGGCTACAGGCCGAACCAATCAGCTAAACATGGATAACGGACAAGGATACTTTGATCTTGATCTTGCAGTTTCCCCTACAAATCCAAATATCATTTATGTTGGAACCACTACTTTGTATAAATCAGAAAACGGAGGCCTTCAATTTTCCCCTGTAGGCGGATATGCCGGAAATTTTCCCATACACCCAGATATTCAGGCGATTAAAGTGCTGGGCGGAGGGGATGTATGGATTTCAACGGATGGAGGAATGAATTACAGCAAAGATAATTTCCTGCAGGCAACACAATACAGCGCGAGAATCAATGGACTTACAGGCTCTGATTTCTGGGGATTTGATCAGGGATGGAATGAAGATATCATAGTGGGCGGCAGGTACCACAATGGCAATACAGCCATTTCCGAATGGTACCAACCAAAGTCTTTGCGCATGGGAGGTGCAGAATCACCAACAGGTTGGGTGATTCATGGAAAAAGCAGGCATGTCGCCTTTGATGACCTTGGAAGTGGATGGATATTGCCGGAGAAGGCAGAAGGCAAGCATGCCGGTAGATTTGCCTTTACCAAATTTCCCAATATGGATGAGTACGGAGGGAGAAGAGGAAATTTATTACACCACCCCAATTATCACCAGGTACTCTTTACCGGCGAAGGAAATGGATTCTGGAAAACAGAAGATATGGGTAAAAACTGGACCCTTCTGCACCAGTTTCCGGGAAGAGTGAGGTTTATACAAATCAGCCATTCTCATCCTGATATATTATATGCCGATATCGTCAATAATGGCCTTTATCGAAGTGGTGATGGAGGTATTACCTGGGAACAAAGACCTTCATTGACCAGCGGAACTCTTGGAAATAGCAGCTGGAGAGGCAATCTGTTTGTGGCAGTATCCCCATATGATGGAAACGTTGTTTATGCCTGTTTACAAAATGGTACATGGTCTGCCAATATTGGTAAAATTTTCAGGTCACGTGATGGCGGACTTACCTGGGAAGACTGGACATCGGGATTAAGCGAATATTTAAAGTGCATAGTTATACAGCCCACGAAAGAAGGAAAAGACCTTGTTTATCTTTTCACTACAGCCAGGGCGGGTAAATCTGCAAAAGTGTTTTACAGAAAAGCAGGGACAGATTCATGGACAGTTTTTGACAAGTCATTCCCAAGGGGGGCAAATGTAAACCTTGCCTTGCCGTTTTACAGAGATAGCAAAATACGGTTTGCCGGTGGTGCAGGTGTGTGGGAATCCCCATTACAGGAAACATCTTTTACACCCCTGTTGCAGCCCTGGATTGACAAACCGCTTATACCATGCTATTTAGATACGCTGCAGCTTGATGACCACTCTATAATCAACCATGCAGATGTGAGCTGGGAATGGTCTGTAAGCCCCACTCCAGCCTATATTTCAAATACTACAGCCAGAAATCCAAAACTTGTATTGGGCAGTCCCGGAACCTACGATGTGACAATGACAGTCCATACCCCATCAGGTAAATTTGTAAAACATATGCCAAAAATGGTAGAAGCTACCACATGTCCTTCGGTACAGGATTGTTCAAATCCGGATAATCTGCCTAAAAATGAATGGTCTTTGATTTATGCAAGTAGCGAAGAAAAAAATTATCCTGGAGCAGCAGTGATGACTTTTGATAATGATGAAAACACCATTTGGCACACCCGATGGAGCACAGGAAGCGATCCTTATCCTCATGAGATTCAGATTGCTTTGGGAACGACATACAAACTTTTTGAATTTACCTACCAGACAAGACTTCAGGGAGAAAACGGCAGAATCAAAAGTTACGAATTGTACGTTTCAGATGATTCACTTTCCTGGGGAGAACCGGTTGTTACTGGTGAATTTATCAACACATCAGCTCCCCAGACCATAAAACTGCCTGAAGGTAGCTCAGGCAAGTATTTTATGCTACTGGCATTGTCAGAAGTAAATGGAAACGCCTGGGCTTCCGCTGCAGAATTTTATTTTAAAGGGTGCATAGAAGGCATCAATAAATCGGCTAATCCACATCTGTATGACTCAAAAGCATTTCCGGTTCCGGCAACTCATGAAGTCAGAATTGATATAAACACGGATGATATATCACATATAGATATCTATAGCCAGCTGGGACAAATAATGCCCAATTCAAATACTGTGGTAGAGCCCGGAAACCTTATACTGTTTGTTGATCACCTGCCTGCCGGTGTATATTTCGGAATTATTCAAATGCATTCAGGACAAACCTACAGGATAAAATTCATTAAAAACTAGGCGGGTGATGCAGAACGCCGGATTTTTTCAGAAATCTCCCAGATAGCTATACCCCCGCATACGGATACATTAAGTGAGTGTTTTGTTCCATATTGTGGAATTTCCAGACACAGGTCCAGGAAAGGTAAAGTATTTTCGGAAAGACCATAAACCTCATTGCCGAAAACGAGCGCATACTTTGATGAAGGCTGCGGTATAAAGTCAGTAATAAATATAGATTCATCCGTTTGTTCTACGCCCAAAATGAGGTAACCTTCTGCTTTTAATGCCCTTATACAGGAAACTGTATCCTCAAAATATTGCCAGGTAACAGATTCTGTGGAACCTATAGCTGTTTTCATAATCTCTCTGTTGGGTGGACATGCAGTAATACCGCAAAGCAACAATTTTTCTATGGCAAATGCATCACAGGTCCTAAAAAACGAACCAACATTCAGGGCAGAACGCACATGATCAAGCACAACACAAAGTCCGGGCTTTTCAAGTGCTTTAAAATCATCCGGCCGTAGCCTGTTCAGTTCATCCGTTACCAGTTTGCGCATAGACTATTTCTGCCTCTTATCAAGCGCAGCTTTAATAAAATAAACAAAAAGAGGGTGTGGATTTTCAACGGTACTTTTTAATTCAGGGTGAAACTGTACGCCCACAAAAAAAGGATGGTTTTTAATTTCCACCATTTCTACCAGACCGTTATCAGGATTAATACCCGAAGGTATCATGCCGGCAGCCTGCAATCTTTCAACATAGTCATTATTGAATTCGTATCTATGTCTGTGTCGCTCACTGATGTCTGTCCTTCCATAAATTTTATGTGCCATTGTACCTTTCTGAACCTTGCATTTGTAAGCCCCCAAACGCATGGTGCCACCCTTTGCGGTAATACTTTTCTGAGAGGTCATCAAATCGATTACCGGATTTTTGGTAGCAGGCTCTACCTCCACTGATGCTGCGTCAGGTATGTTCAAAATATTTTGTGCGTACTCTACCACTGCACATTGCATTCCAAGACAAATTCCAAAGAATGGAATCTTTTGCTCCCTGACAAACTTGATGGCATCCAGTTTACCCTGAATGCCCCGTGCCCCAAAGCCAGGTGCAATAAGTACCCCATCAATGTTTTTTAATTTCTCCTTTACATTATCTGAACTGATATGTTCAGAATGAAATGGTATCACATTTACCTTACATTCGTTGACGGCTCCAGCATGTACAAAAGATTCGTAAATAGACTTGTAGGCATCCCGGAGTTCATTATATTTTCCTACAAGTGCAATATTAACTTCCCTTGTCGGATTTTTCAATTTTCCAAGAAAATCCTTCCAGTGAGTGAGTTCTGGTTCATGCGGAGATCTGATATTCAGCTTTTTAAGTACAATTTTATCCAGTTTCTCCTTGAGCATAAGTAATGGAACATCATAAATCGTCTCCGCGTCGATTGCCTCGATAACAGAAGATTCGTCGACATTACAGAACAAAGCTAGTTTTTGGCGTATTTCCTTAGGAAGCGGGTATTCTGTCCTGCAGGCCAGAATATCTGGCTGAATACCTGCCTGTAACAACTCCTTTACGGAATGTTGGGTTGGTTTTGTTTTTAATTCTTTAGCTGCTTTGAGATAAGGAATCAGCGTGAGATGAATGACGATACAATTATCTTTTCCTGCCTCCCATCGGAATTGTCTCAGGGCTTCCAGATAAGGAAGAGATTCTATGTCGCCTACCGTACCTCCTATTTCTGTGATGATAACATCAAATTTGCCCTGCTGTTCGAGCAGCGTCACATGTCTCTTAATTTCATCGGTGATATGAGGAATAACCTGAACGGTCTTTCCAAGGTAATCCCCTGCCCTTTCCTTGTTGATAACCGTCTGATAGATTCTTCCTGTGGTGACATTGTTGGCCTGAGTCGTGGTTTTGTTTAAAAACCGCTCATAGTGACCGAGGTCCAGGTCTGTTTCTGCACCATCCTCCGTAACATAACATTCACCATGTTCGTAAGGATTAAGCGTTCCTGGATCTACGTTTATGTAAGGATCAAATTTCTGAATGGTAACCTGTAATCCTCTGCTTTGCAGGAGTTTGGCGAGTGAAGCAGCTATAATTCCTTTACCAAGTGAGGATGTAACACCTCCCGTAACAAATATATATTTCGTCATATGACAAACAGCTTTTTTTGGAAAATCTATTACGGAAAACAAAGGTAGTGATAATTACTCACAACCTGTAAGCCATTTAAAAAAATTAGTCTGAAGTATCAATAGCGTCTATTAAAAAAGAAAAATTTAAATGGAAATGATCAAAATATTGTACCTTTGCGTAAATTTTTTTAACTAAAAAAGTGATCCGTTTATGGCTGAAGTATTGGAAAAATCAACCAAATCCTCAAAAAAGACGTCTCAAAAGTATGACAAGCAGACCTACCTGACATGGTTTGAAACGATGTACAGGGTAAGAAGATTTGAAGAGCGAACATTATTTGCTTATTCTCAGCAAAAAATCAGAGGTTTTTGCCACGTATACATAGGTCAGGAAGCCATTGCCGCAGCTCTGGTAACCGGCATCACAAAAGAAGACAAGGTTGTTACGGCTTACAGACAGCACGGTGTAGCTCTGGCAAGAGGATTAAGTTCAAATGCCTGCATGGCTGAGTTGTTTGGAAAATCGACCGGTTGCGTTAAAGGTAAAGGTGGAAGTATGCATTTCTTCTCATCAGATCACAATTACTTCGGTGGAAATGGTATAGTGGGCGCCCAGATTCCTATAGGAACAGGCATTGCACTTGCAGAAAAATACAGAGGCACCAATAATTTATGCGTTACTATGTTTGGTGATGGCGCAGCAAGACAGGGAGCATTGCATGAATCATTCAATATGGCGATGACATGGAAGTTGCCGGTGTTGTATATCTGTGAAAACAATAAGTACGCCATGGGTACTTCAGTCACCAGAACCAGCAATGTACATGACCTGAGCAAGCTGGGTCTTTCATACGATATGCCCAGCGAATCTGTTGACGGAATGAGTCCCGAAGCGGTGCATGAAGCATTTTTACGCGCAGCTGCACATATCAGAAGTGGAAAAGGACCATATTACCTCGAAATCGAAACTTACAGGTATCGAGGACATTCTGTGTCGGACCCTGCAAAGTACAGAACCAAGGAAGAACTTGACGATTACAAAGAAAAAGATCCGATTACGGTTACAGAAGATAAAATAGTACAGCAGGGAATAGCTACTAGAACTGAGTTGGATGCCATTATCTCCCGAATTGATCAGGAAGTTGAAGACGCACTTGTCTTTGCAGAATCTTCAGATTACCCGCTTCCATCAGAATTGTATGACGACAACTACACACAGCAGGATTACCCATTTCTGACATAATAAAAAAAGCCCTGAAATCAGGGCTTTTTTTATTACAACTTATTGTCAATCAAATCATTGATATCTGAAATGAAGCGCAGGTATTCATCTGCCTTATCAGGAAATTTATAGGCTAATTTTTGGAACATTTTCTTAGATTCCAGATAGTGCCCCTGCTTCATAAGGATGACTGCAAGTGGCTCAGAGATAATATCCTCCGAAGCCTTAATTGATTTTTTTGCCGTCTCTTTAATTTTGTTTGATTTTGCCTTTCCGGTAATCGCTATTTCATCCCCGGAAATGGACTTTTGTGACAGCAGCCACTGTGCAAACGGGGACAATCCCTCATGATCAAAATTTATTTTTTTCAGTTTTTTCGTATTTTTTTTCTTTTTAGGAACAATAGCCTGCTCTTCATACATACCCTGGTTTTCTGACTCCGTTATACGAACGTTATCACTTTGCGACTCTTTATAAAACCACAATAATTCGCCTTCTGTAGGAATTATGTTATCTATTTGCTCCCCAATATATACCGCAGAAAAGCCCCTTTTAAAGTCCATATACCCGCATCATAAATCATTGTTAAAACTCAAAAATACAACATTAAGAACAGAAAAATTCCATTCCATGTTGTCAAGAAATATAATTTTATGAAAAAATACCTGAATGGTTTGTTAAATAAGTGATTTAATTTTAAATTAGTGTCCTAAAATCAATGCACATGGCAAAATTAAAGTCTAACAGATTGGGTAAAAAAGAACAGTTGTCCGCACAAGACAAAAAGGAGGAAGCAAGATTCTTTAAGGTTGCTATTGTAGTTACATTGATACTTATCGTAATTATGTATCTTATTTATTCCAGCTAATTTCAGAGAAACAAGTAAAAATCTTTTGTCAGATTCCTATACCAGTCTGTAAAGTCCTTGTCTTTGGGAGTATTTAGCAATACAGCACTTTCCCTTTTCTCTATAACCTTATTTTTTCCAAACCGCATCAACAATCTTTCAACAGGTTTATCTGGTGTAGGATTTATTTCTATCAGGCGGTGTATATACAATTGATATTTTTCAGCTATCTCAGCAAATCTTATGCCTTCCACATTCGGCAACACTACGTCAAAATGACCATCAGAAGTAAGCAGCTTTCTCACCGAATGCAGTAAATCTGCGTGTGGAAGCTTAACGGTATGCCTTACCTTTGATTTGTGTTCGTGAGAAGAAAGTGTACCTCCCGTAAAAAACGGAGGATTAGATACAATCAAATCATAGGAAAACCCTGTAGTCAGCGCAAATTCCTGAACCGAAACGCCATAGGACATCAATCTGCTCTCCCATGGAGACTTTGAAAAATTCTGCAGCGCCAATACTGCGGCTGCAGGTTCAATGTCAATCGCATCTACAGCAAGTTCCGGGTGACGCTGTGCGAGCATCAGGGCAATTACTCCTGTACCTGTACCTATATCCAGTGCTCTTTTTTTAAACATAGCATCTGACCAGGCACCAAGCAACACAGCGTCTGTATTTACTTTCATAACATAATCGTCCTGATCTAATGTAAAAGCCTTAAATCTGAACTGATTTTCAGGGAGCATACAATACTTTACCTAAATCTTAATCAGTTTAACCCAACTGTGCATATCGCCTTCTGATACTTCCATCAAATAAGCTCCGACAGGTAGTATAGCGACATCAGCACACCAATTGGTCAAAGGGAGGTGATATGATTTTCCGGTGATGGTATGGTACACCTTTACTGAAGTAACATTCAAACTGGTTGAGAGGCAAACCCTGTCTGTTACCGGATGAGGGTAAACTTCCGTATAAATGTCTTTTTGCTCACTGGTAGATGATGAAAAATAAACTTCCTTCCATCTGGCTTCATACTCCTGTCTAAAAATGTTGGCTATCCTGCTGTCATGAATTATCAGCGTGTTTTCATCATTAATCGTTTCTGCTGAGTATGTCCAGTTATGAGATCCCGTTACTACAACTGGAGTTTTTTCACTCAAATCTTCGTCAATGATAGCATATTTGTGGTGAAAATTACCACTCTGATGGTGAACCGCTACCAGACCTCCAGAGTTGGTAAGAACAGACATGACTCCTAAAGAATTATAATCATCTTCAATAATAGTTCTTACCTTAATACCCCTTTCGAGCAATTTTTTCATCTGATCACGGAGTTCCCAGTTGGTAAAAATCATCAATGCCAGATTGACTGCTTGTCGTGAACTATCCAAAACCTCAGCAATTTTCGATGTTGTATTGTCAGAAGGTGAAAAATAACATTCCATGTAGGTGTCACCTATCAGAAAATGGTGCGGGGTATCATCCAGTTTATCATCACCAAACCTGCTTTTACTTAAATCAGGTTCCAAACTCTGGCTTCCCCACATTTCATTAAATTCTTTTTGATAAGTAAGCGCCAAAGACTTGTCCTGAATAAAAAGCAAATGGTTTGGGTCAGTACGCATCTGGGTTTTGGTAAAATTCATCGACCCGGTAACAATTAGTGCTCTTTCGCTATCCTCAGGATCAATTACAATAAACTTATGATGCATCAGGCCAGAAGAACCTGAATTCTTTACAATTTTAAAAGGCATCCCACCCTGCAATCCGGTATTTGAAGTTCCGCCGTCAGCTACACACCTGACTTTTACACCCCTGGCAGCAGCGTCAATGAGTTCATTGACAACGGCCATCTCATTAGTATTATAGGCAGCATAATCAATGGAAGTTTTGGCATTTCTGATAGCTTCGCGAAGCGCTTTTTCTACTTCGGCATAGGTCGTTCCATCCGGAATATTACCCCTGCTGAATGATGCATCAACCGGCTGATTAAAATAGATCTTAATTTCGCCAGACGATCCTGAGGCAGTGATGTAATTGCCCTGATAAGAAAGAGTATCTCCTCCACACAAAAGTTTTCCTTTTAGTTCGAAAAACTGGGACGGATTAAGCGAACCAACAGAAATTTCCCTTTTTGCATTATCGACATTCTCAATGGCAGATTCTACCCCGGTTTCAGCAGACAATACCATGCAATTTTCAGGAAAATCAAAAACAATCCTGTCTTTCTGAATTAGTCTGGGCTTAAGATTTATCTGAGCACCCAGGGGCAATATGGCTAAAACCAGCAAAATGGCTGATACAAAGCCTAAGGCATTTCTTTTAATTTGCATACTACATTTACTCATCAGTCAAACACCCTGAAAAGGACATTTGTTTAATTACATCAAAGATGGTAAAAATTACACATGAATTCAAATTAATAAATGACAAATATTGGTATGTTTGCAATGAAAGTAAAGTAAAATGATAAAAAGAAGAGACTTCATAAAATTTTCAGGACTATCTCTGCCGCTTGTATGGTTGACACCCCGTTCATTGAATCATGTGAATAAGGGCAGGAAAGCCGTTGTGCTTTCTACCTGGAATAGTGGTCTGCCCGTCAATAAGGTTGCCTGGGACATCATAAAAGACGGAGGAAAATCAATCGATGCAGTTGAACAGGCAGGCATTTATATCGAAAATGAAATAAGTTGCTGTGTTGGCCTGGGTGGAAATCCTGACCGCGATGGCTTTGTGACACTGGATGCATGTATCATGGATCATCAGTTCAATTGCGGTTCTGTGGCTTTTTTACAAAAAATAAAAAATCCAGTAGCGGTAGCCAGAAAAATCATGGACACTACCCCGCATGTCATGCTGGTCGGCGAAGGCGCTAAAAAATTTGCTTTAGAACACGGCTTCCCTGAAGAGTCCGGAGAGTTGTCGCCTGACGCAGCCAAAACATATACAGAATGGCTAAAAAAATCAGAGTACAAACCGGTCATTAATATAGAAAAAAATGAAAAGGGCCCTTTTGCCCCTTCTCGCCTACCCGATGGCAATTTTAACCATGATACCATGGGTACGATATGTGCGGATACTTTCGGAAATCTTTCCGGAATGTGTACGACAAGTGGTATGGGTTTTAAAATGCATGGCAGGGTCGGCGATAGTCCTATTATTGGTTCAGGACTATATGTAGATAATGAAATTGGAGCAGCAACAGGCTCCGGACAAGGCGAAGAGGTCATTCGGGTGTGCGGAACGCATCTCATAGTGGAATTTATGAGACAGGGCAATACTCCTGAGGAAGCATGCAGAAAAACAATTGAACGTATCGTGAAGATAAATCCTGTAAAAGCAAAAAATTTTCAGGTTGGATTTATTGCTTTGAATAAAAATGGAGATTTTGGCGCCTTCTCCTTACAGCCCGGATTCAACTTTTCAGTCACATATGCCAATGGTGAATCTGAAATACTGGATGCCGAATCCTATTTTAAAACATAATTTTATATCCAAAATCTTGTGTTGATTTGTTAGCATGACAATATTGTTTTACCTTTGCAAAGCAACGAAACATATTAATAATCAACATAATATAACTTGAAAAGCGGTATTGATCACTTTAATTTACTTTACAAGTGTATACAGACATATGGAGGAACTTCCATGCCTGGCCTGGGTACATTATGGATAGATTTCAGATCCGCTTCACTTGACAAAAAGAACCAGAAAATTGATCCTCCTCAGGGTTATTTGCAATATTCCAGCGATTACAATAAAACTTATGACACCAGCATCCAGCTGACTCAAATGGGTATTCATCAGCATACCGTTGAAAAATTCATACAATTTGTGCAGCGGGAAATAATAACTTCCGGAAAAATTACAATAAATAATATCGGAAATCTGAGCGTTTCAGAAAACAGTCAGAAAATTTTCCTTCCGGCAAAACAGGAGGCATTCAATAAGTTTCATGATCTTCCCATTCTGGATGCTATTCCTGTGAAAAAATTTGATGTTTCGCCAGGCATGACAGAATTACCCCAGGTTAAAAAGCCAAAAACAAGGGTCAATCTTAAAAATATACTCAATGCGATTATTGTAATACTATCTTTACTGATTGTGTATCGGGTCATTTTTTATAATGAAGTACCCCGTACGACAGGAAAGTCAGAAAATGTGCCGGTTGAGGATAGCACAGAAATAAAATCTGACACGCTGTATACCGGGGATGGGCCACTACCAGCAGATAGTGAGGATACATCTTCGACAATGAATTACCCCCAGGATGACTCCTGCGTTTATGTAGTGGGATCATTTACAGTAAAAAACAATGCTGTACATATGAAAAATGTACTTGAGCAAAATGGATTTCAGGTTTTTACTTCCCATTTTGGTAAATTTGAAAGGGTTGGGATAAAAATGGTCTGTGTGCAGGATACAAGCGACAAAACCTGGAAGCACCTAAAAGAAAAATACCCGGATTTATGGGTACTGGACACTCAAATTTAAAGCACCATGGCCATAACAAGATTGCTCAACAACAAGGCTTTTGTTCTATTCGTCATTCTATCTGCATTTTTTATTGGCAATACCCTTGTGGCGGAATTTATTGGATTTAAAATTTTTTCTCTCGAAAAAGCCCTTGGATTCACCCCTCTCAATTTTAAACTCCTGGGTATTGAAGGCCTAGGTTTTAATCTTACAGCAGGTGCTATATTATGGCCGGTCGTATTTGTCATGACCGATCTCATCAACGAATATTACGGGCCAAAATCAGTCAGGTTTCTGTCTTATCTGGCCATCGTCATCGTATTATATGCCTTTTTGATGATTTATGGCGCTATTAATCTGCCTCCAAACGAGTGGTGGCAGTTTTCAAGCGGCATCATAGAGAATAACCCCGGAGATTCCGTTTCGGACATGAACCTGGCGTTTAGAAAAGTCATGGGTGCTGGCCTGTGGATCATTATTGGGTCCATGGTCGCATTTCTTATTGGGCAAATTACGGATGTGCTCATTTTTCACAGAATTAAAAAAATAACCGGAGAAAAAAACCTTTGGTTAAGGGCTACAGGCTCCACCCTCGTATCGCAACTTATCGACAGTTATATCGTTTTGGTAGTTGCCTTTTATATCGGAGCTGACTGGGATATCGTCAGGGTACTGGCTATTGGGACTGTCAATTATATTTATAAATTTTTAATGGCCATATTGCTTACGCCAGCCATATATCTGGCCCACTTCGGTATTGAACGCTACCTCGGAAGTGAACTGGCAGAGCAAATGAAAACTGATGCTGCCGGAATAAAAGAATAATGATGGGTACAGATAAAAATTTAACTTCCAATATCCTTATGGTTCGACCGGCCAATTTTGGCTATAATGAGGAAACTGCGGTAAACAACGCTTTTCAGCAAAAAAACATAGCCGAAAGCCCAGAAAAAATTAAAACGAATGCACTTCAGGAATTTGATGCCATGGTGACGATTCTTCAGCAAAACGGCATACATGTGACAGTAGCAGAAGATACCGACTTCCCTGTAAAACCCGATGCCGTATTTCCAAATAACTGGGTCAGTTTTCATGACAATGGAGTTGTCATAACCTATCCCATGTTTGCTCCTAATCGAAGACTGGAAAGGCGTGATGAGATTCTAAGTCAACTAGAAAGCAGTTTTCGCATCTTAAACCGTTATTCCCTGGAGTTTTACGAGGAAGAAGGCATTTATCTGGAGGGTACCGGCAGCATGGTCTTTGACAGGGCAAACAAGCTGGTGTATGCCTGCCTCAGCGAAAGGACAGACGCCACCATTCTGGACAAATTCAATGTACTCATGGGCACCCGCAGCATTCTTTTTACTGCCACCGACAGGCGCGGTATGCCTATATATCATACAAACGTAGTTATGGCTATGGGCCATGATTTTGTAGTGATTTGTATGGATTGTGTCCGTGAGGAGGAACAGAAGCAAAAGCTACTGGATACATTTGCAGAAACGGGTAAAAGAGTGATAGATATTACGCTCGGTCAAATGGAGCATTTTGCAGGTAATATGCTGGAAGTAGTGAACAAGGACAATAAAAGGCTGCTGGTGCTTTCCAAAACAGCTTTTGATTCGCTCAAAGAAGAACAAAAGATGGCACTTTCCCAAACAACTCACCTGCTTCCCATTCCTATTTCCACCATAGAAAAATATGGAGGAGGAAGTGTCAGATGTATGATGGCAGAAGTATTCCTGCCCCTAAAATAATAGATGGAAACTGAAATTTTATGGAGCCTGTAGTGTGGAATATCCGTATCCGGTTTGGGTGTCATTAGAATGGGAACCGGAGATAGGTAAATACGAAAGACCTGTTATCGGACCATGAGCAGAGCCGTTCGATGCTCCAGGAGAATCAAGAATTATATACAATGCATGAAAATTAAGCATTATGATTATTTAATTGTGGGCCTGGGTGTTGCCGGCGCATTAATGACATACCGGTTGCGTGCAGCAGGTAAATCCGTTGTTGTCTTCAATGATGATCGGAGACCATGTGCTTCATTGGTGGCTGCCGGTATTATAAATCCCGTTACGGGCAAGAAATTTGTAAAGAGTTGGCAAATCGATCTTTTGCTTAAAGAAGCTATCACCTGTTACTCATGGATTGAAAAACAGGAAAATATTTCTCTGCTCCATAAGATGAATATTGTGAGGGTATTGCCTGATATAGGGGCGGAAAACAGCTGGTTGTCCAGAAAGCAGGACCCTGCTTACGCACCTTTTGTAATGGAAAATGCTTCACTGGAAAGCGCCGGAGAAAAATTACACACCCCATCCATTCTTGCCGAAATCAGTCAGAGTTACCGGGTAGATCTGAGTTGCCTTATTGGATGTCTGAAAGACATCTTACAATATGAAAATGCATACCATTCAGAAGTGCTTCAATACGAAAACCTGAAAAGGCAGGATGGATTATGGCAGTATGGTCATTTTACCACAAATGGTGTAATTTTTTGTGAGGGATATAAAGGAATTCATAATCCTTTTTTTGGAGATCCCGGATTTACTCCATCTGGTGGCGAGGCTGTATTTGTTAAAATACCTGGCTTAGGTCTCGAAAAAATGTACAAAGACGAATTGTTTATTGTGCCGTTGGGAAATGACAACTATTGGGTAGGCGGAGGATATAATATAGATGCTGACCACACAGGTGAAGCAGGAATACAACGGTTGAAAGCACATATTTCAAAAATTACTGACATGAAATTTGATATTCTGTCATATCACGCTGCATGGAGACCGGCCACTAAATACCGCAGGCCTTTTTTGATGCAACATCCATCCCTGGATAGTATGTATTTATTGAATGGATTAGGAACAAAAGGAGCTTCGCTCGCTCCTTGGCTTACTTCATTGCTGTACGCACACCTGACAGACAACATACCACTTCCCGGTTCTTTTGTGTAATTTAGGAAGTAATCTTAGAAACTTAAAGGTATTGATCAGTTTAAAACCATGGGGAAAATCCTTAGTAAAGGTGACCCATCCTTAGCTTTTTACTGACTAGGTAAGCTTCGTTGTGATGACCCGGTGCAATAATCAGAGGTATGCGTTCAGAAAGTTCTATAGACGATTTGTCAATTACATTTATTTTATCCGGGTTGTTGGTAATGAGCCGGATCTTCCTGACCCCAAGAGAAAGCAGCATTTCAACAGCTATGCTATAATCACGCTGATCAGGTTCAAAACCCAGGTGTACATTGGCATCAATGGTGTCCATACCCGTATCCTGTAAGTTGTATGCTTTGAGTTTGTTGACAAGACCTATGCCCCTGCCTTCTTGCCTCAGGTATATTAAAACGCCATTATCACGGCTGATGATATCCATGGAAGCTTCCAGCTGCTCGCCACAATCACATCGTGCTGATCCAAACAAATCACCGGTAAGGCACTCCGAGTGAATACGCACAGCAACAGGCATTGTAAGATCAATATTTTTATGAACCAGCGCAAGATGGCTAATAGAAGAATCTTCCGAATCCGTAAAGGCATATATATCAAAATCTCCCCAATGGGTAGGCAAACTGGCCCTGACTTCCTGCTTGATCAAATCAATCTGTTTTGTTTATAAAAGAAAACTCAGGCAAAATAGTTCACAGATAATACAAAATTCTGCACAAACATATATTATTATAAAGACAACCGGAATATTTAGATTATTTTTGCAAAAATTTTGTAAAAGTATGATATCAACGCAAAATATTTCACTTCAATACGGAAAACGTGTTTTGTTTGACGAAGTTAACGTTTCGTTTAAGGATGGAAATTGCTATGGTATCATTGGTGCTAATGGTGCAGGAAAATCAACTTTTCTGAAAATATTATCCGGCGAAATTGAACCCAACAAAGGTTCTGTGCATATTGAAACCGGCAAAAGGATGGCAGTGCTCAAGCAAAATCATTTTGAATTTGATCCTTACACCATCATGGATACGGTACTTATGGGACATACCGCGCTGTGGCACAATATCAAAGAAAAGGAAATTATTTACAGTAAAGAAGATTTTAGTGAAGCAGATGGTATGCGTGCATCCGAACTGGAAGAAGCCTTTGCAGAAATGGACGGATGGAATGCCAATGCCAATGCTGCATCTCTTTTAAGCGGTATAGGCATCACGGAATCAGACCACTACAGATACATGCATGAATTGACCGGAAATCAAAAGGTGCGGGTTCTGCTGGCACAAGCCCTGTTTGGAAA
>Ga0172372_10000892_pt1 | contig 46316 bp, 40 predicted proteins | sample LakKiv5m_2_FD_114544 | JGI IMG/M metagenome (GOLD analysis project Ga0172372, IMG submission 114544) | Freshwater microbial communities from Kabuno Bay, South-Kivu, Congo - kab_092012_9.5m | ecosystem: Environmental > Aquatic > Freshwater > Lake | place: Democratic Republic of the Congo...
ACATCAATCGGTGCTTTTCATCAAATTGACGTTTGTATTCAATATTTTTCGGGTTAGCCGCAACTAACTCAGCTAGTTTTTCGATAGTTTTAGCATGTTCTTCACAAGCATCTCTAGCATACCTAAATTCAAGTTCTGTCGGTTTGTGTCCTATCATGCAATATCTATCCGCTTCTGCAGAAAATGTTGACATTATTACAATAGTAAAAATAACTTTCTTATATAGGGACACATTGTCTCTCATGCTTAATGATCCACATTGTAATTTCCTCTTTTCTTAGATACAAGTAAATAGTGTTTTAATATCACTATTATTTTGTAGATAGTAAGTTACACGTTTCTTTACTAATCCTCCAAGACTTGCACCACCATGTTAATACTTCCTCCTTAGTCGGCTCAGGAGGTAGAACCGATATATTATCTTCTTGCTTACCACCTAGTGCGACTGCCCTAATTGTGATTTTATCGCTAAAAACAACAATAGTAGCGGCGCATAAAATTATTATTGAACCGATAATCAGAAAGCTATTTTTTTTACTAAGTGTAGCTAAAGTACTATTATTGACGCTAGACGGCAAGGATTTTTTCATTGTTAATTCTCCATTTTTAAATTATTAAAATAATGTTCGTAATCTCTTTAGAGATCAGGGGCATTAATATTTTTATATATTAATCGTTATTGACCTTTTCTTTTGTTTGTTTATCGAATTTGGGTTCTTTCGTATTTAACGACTTAGCCTCTATTACCTGAACCTTGCTATCTATTATCGATAAATTGTTAGGAGCTTCTACTCTAACGTATCTTGGAAACTCGGTAGCAACCAGATAGCTGGTAAAAGCCGATACTAATCCTGAAAATAAAATAATAAATGCCAAGTTTTTTAAAAACCTCATGTTTTTTTGAGACGATACCGCATCTGCTTCTGTTGCCAATCGGTTACTAAACTGAGTTAGTTTTTGCTCAATAGTTATTGTCATATTATTACCGGTATCGGTTAATTGTTCTATGCACTGCTTTGTAGCAGTAGTTAGATTTTGCCGATACTTATCGAAATCTTTAGTTAATTTGTCTTGTAAGGTATCAAATCCGGTAGTTATTTCCTCAATTTTTGAATGATGTATTTTACCTACCTCGCTTGCTATTTGCGGTGCAATCGTGTCAATTCTATCTTGCATCTTTTGAGGAATTAAACAAAGCAGTCTAGATTCATCGTTCATTTTAGATACGATCTGCTCTTGCCTATTTAAAGCCGTTTCCATTGCTTCCAAGATTTTTTGAATCGTTACCTGCGATGCGCTTAAATTTTCAATTACCCGCTCGCTCACGCTACTTAATGAACGAGTATTAAAACTTAGGTTATCGTTGATTTGTTGTATTTCTTCTTGGACTGTTTTATCCGCGAATGAGTCTAACGCTTCCTGATTATTGTCTTTTTCCATCATATTACTACCTCCTTTAATACTTAATAGCATCTAAAATACGATCTTTTTTTTGCCCATAGTCATCTAAAGACCGAGAACTATCTTGCTCTAAAAATTCTTGGCTTTCTAAGCCGTTATTGTCCGCATCGATATCTTGTACTAAATCTAAATCCCTTACTTGATCCTCGGTTACTTGATCCCCCTTTTGGATGAATCCCTCATTTTTACCGGCTATCTTTGCTTCGGGAATCTTTAGTTTTACTACTCGAACCTGAGGCTCGGGCAAAAGAGCAAAACACTCGCCTACCGCAAGAGCGGCAAGATCGCTATACTCGATTAAATCTTTTTGCTGTTGTTGTTCGCTATAACTTACTCCGTCACGAAATTCATGCGCCCCGAAAGACGTATTTTTCTGCTGTCTGTAGATAGTTTCCCTGCCCGCCATACTACTTATCGTTTTAGCTATTAGAGGTTCGCTATTTCTAAAGAAAAAACTTGTGCCGAATTGTCCAAAGATTGTAGAGCCTTCATATTGCCCGTAATTAGAATAAAGCTGATTTAAAGATTGCAGACCGCAAAGCAGACATGCTCCGTATTTTCTACCCTCCGCCGTTAAGGTCGGGAGACTCGGTAATTTACCTAGTGCCGATAATTCGTCGATTACAAACCATACTCTCCTATCTTCTTTGATTCCTATATCAAGCAACCGAGAAAATGCAGATTCCGCCATAGCCGCAATAAGAGCTAATGTCAAATCTCGGCAGCTCGGCTTGGTAGCTAAAAACAAGAAGTTACCCTCGCCTTGATCTATATTTTTAAAGTATTCTTTTAAGGAAAAACGATTTTTATCGCTAGTATCCTTTAAATAGCTTAAAGGTTTAACGCTCGTCGCCAGCACCGAGAGAATAGAACTTGCAGTAGTTTTATTATCGGACTCCAAATATCTAGCAGCTTCGGTATTTTTTAATTTACTCCGCAAGCTCCCAAGAGAACTATTTCTAGCAAGCATGCATAACTGCTCTATACGCAAATCACCGATTGATTTCTGATAGTTAGCACAAGCAATAAATACGTTCTCCGCCGACTGCTCCCAAAAAGGATCCCCATTATGCCCCGTGCTCTTGCGGTTAAAGCCGAATAATATTTTTGCAAATCTCTCAAGCTCTTCAGCAGTAGAGCAATCACTCCAAAAGTCCCATGATTTACCTCTAGCATCAAAAGGGTTGAAGATAATATCGCCTCTGGCAGGATTATAGTATTTAGCTATCATCTCTCCCGTCTGATCGATAATTATTACCGGTTGTTTCTTCTTCTCTACTTGAGGCAGAATATTGTGAATCAAATTAGTCTTACCGCATCCCGTAGAACCCGTAACTAACAAATGTTTCGTCTCGCTATCTTTAACCAGCGGCATAGTGCCGATGTAAAAGCTACTTGCCCTGCCCGCTCTTTTTAGTATTCTACTTACTTCCTTCGGTGATAATATTCTACCGCTACCCTCTTTTATCTTCTCGGATTTAACGTCTTTACCGAATCTTGACCACAGGACGTAAATTATAAGAAATATGCCGAGCATTACGCCGCAAGTTAAAAAAAAGCGCACCTTTATAAACTCTAGAAATTTCTCATAAGAGTTTTTAAAATAATTTGATCGGATTATCATGCGGGGATTGACGTCTTTAGCATATAATCCCTTTTTATCGTATGCGTTTACGGTGGTGTAATAATACTTAGCCCTTGCATTGACTTTACTTCTGATAAGAGCGGTAGCATTATCAAAACCGTTTGCGATCATCGCTTTCTGATAGGTCATAGCCGCTTTTAAATCTAGATTTTGTAGCGGCCTATAGGAAATACATCCGACTATCGCAAGGCTTACTAGCATTGACGTCATAAACGAGCGATGTAGTACCTGAACGAACATCCGCAGTTTATGAAGGAATATTTGTCCTCCGCCCGTAAAATCATTTAGCATAGTTTTTTACTGCTTTTTAGTTATTCGTGCATGACTTATCTCGTATCTTGCAAACCAGTTCTGTAAGTATCTTTGTGCTACTTGCTTATCCCTGATCATAATAACGTTCTCGGTGTTTCTGATATCGGCGGAAGTCGTAAAATTAAAACTACCGGTAATAACTGAACAACCATCAGCTGTAAGCTGAAGGGTTCGAAGTTTGCTAACGCAAAACTTCCTTTCGACTTGGTCGACTGAAGCCTCTTGTCGCCTGAAAGGCGAGGGATTTAAACCCAAGACAAGAGACATTAAAGAAGCATCAATGATAATTGTCTTGTTATGGGCAATGCCCGAGATCTCGTCTATTAAAACCTCAATCCCCGCTTTTCTTAAGTCTCTCATTTTGGAGTATTTTGCACCTATATTACTTTTATCGAGTAACACCCGCACTTTGACTCCTCGGTTACTAGCGTTAATCAGTGCTTTTGCGATTTCTCCCGAAGTAAAACCGTAAGCTTGGACATATATCGACTTCTCTGCCCTGGATATTAAATTAGCTATAACCGTCCCGCATCCTGAGGGAGGAGTAAAACACGTAGCAACTTCGCCGCTGCCGATTAATACGGGATTTACTCCCCTTGTTACCTGAGGTTTAAAATAATCGTCTAAAAGTCCTAGGACGTCCTTATTATTACCCGCATATCCTATTAATATCCCGACCGACAATGATATTGCTATTATATTAAATAATCTTCCGTATTTTCTTTTAGACATAATCCTCTTACTTAACGTTAATATTATTAAATACATCGTCGCCCTTAAGCCAAGCTATTAAAACTCTTCTGGAGTATTTTCGATGATAATCGGGGTTAGCGGAGTGATAGTGCCGAACTGCCTTATACCAGCTGCCGTGCTTGTGGTATAATTCGTTTAAAAGCTTAGCCGCATATTCAAGATTAGATTTAGGCTCAAGCATCTCGGAAATAGAACTAAAATACTTACCGTGCCAGCGTAAGTTAATTTGAGCGATTCCAAGATCAATATTAGTAATACCCGCATTTTGATAAAACCTAACTATGCTAGCCGCTTCTTCTTTTGAGTCTGCTATAGTAGCTCTGCCTGCAATATTAAGAGCATAAGGTTTATTACCCGATTCAACCCTTGCTATTGACTTAAGCAAGCCGCTCGGAATAGCATAATCTTGTTCGGTTTTATCGATTAACTCGTCTATGTTATCGGCAAAACAATCGATAAAAGAGAAATTAACGAGTAATATCGCAAGCAATAATCTTATTGCTTTGCTTATAACCCACAATCTTGATACAATGAGGGAAATAATTTTATATTTTAAAGGATATGCGAGGCTAATTATGGGCTTTATAAAAGTGCGGCTAAATAAGGATAATTTTCGGAATCTGATGTTCTTAGCGGCAACGGCCTTAGGTATTATGCTTAGTGAGTGGCTTTCATCTATACCGAATTTAAGTTTACTCGGGTTAGTTACGTTAATTATCTCTTTAACCTTTGTACCTTGGTTAATGATCTTTTTAAACCGAGTTTGTTGGATTGAAGATAGCAAAATATTTGTTAGTAAACAAGGACGGGTGATTAATACTAAACCTCTAAAATTATTGCTGTTAGTATTTCCTGCTATTGCAGGTAGCACGGTGGTAGTTCCCGATTTCCTTGAAACTTTGTTTTCTAGCAATACTCTAGATCGCTTTATTATCACTCTAGTTTTTGTAAGCTTCTTCATAGCTCCCGTTTTGTTTTTTATATTAATCAATTGTCCTATCTCGATTCTGTTTAACAAAAATTGTTATCGTTTTTCTGCCGGCGGTGTAAAGTTTGAGCAGTCTAATGTAAAAAGACATCAGTCTCTAACCTCATCTTCAACACTTTCAGATTCAATAACTACATCTCCTCGTTATGCTCATTTTAGTTGCAATGTGTATTACCACCAGCGTCATCATAACTACAACCGCCACCGTCATCATTAGGACAAGTAATTATTTCTTCTTATCAACGATTTGTCCTGCTTTTTCTGTTGAACCGTTATCGACTTTACTTATTTCGGTTATAGTACTTTTACCGTCTGCCGAATCTATCGTTGATGGATTAGTTTCTCCGCCTACACCGAAGAATTTAGCAAGTTTTCCCTGACCCATTCTATTTTTCTCTAGCGTATTAATTTTCTGTTGTCTTATAGCTTCTTGTACTGCATGCTCGGACCTTGCTTCGTCAATTTTTTCCCGATTACCTTGAATTATATTATCAACTTTTTGTTCTAAACCGCCGCTATCTAAATGTTTTGCATCCGTTTTTAAACCGCTACTTTCTGCACGTTCTTTTACGCCTCTAGTAGGATCGGTATTAATAGATTGCTGATGTTGAACGCTAAAATTATTAAGCGATTGTAACGCCCTCTCTCCCGATACCGATTCTTTACCGGTATTTATTTGCGATAGAGTACTATTTACAGGAACACTTTCCATACTCCTACGAATCGAGGCTACTCTAGGATCATTATTTTCTATCATGTTATGAGCGTCTTTAGTAGATACCCCTAGAACTTGAGAAACTTTTGATTGTAACTCTTGGTACTTATCCTGCTCAAGTGATGAATCCTTAGAATGCATATAATTTATAGCATTACTATAGTGAGCTGCTTGTTCTTGCCTAATCCCTATAGATTTCTCTAAGCTTTGTTGTTTTTCAAAGTTTTTCCTTAAATCTTCGCTATAACTAGTATCGAGATTGTTAGTCTTGGCGAATTCCTCGGATGATAAGGCTTTTGTTATATTACTATAGTTAACGGCTACATTCTTATCACGACCTATTACATTATCATCGCTATAGCTTTGAGAGCTTGAATTACTTAATTTAACACTGCCGCCTAAACTACCAGATCCATTGACCGACCCACTGACTCCGTTTCTTCCCCCTGCTCCACTGCCGCCTCCTATTCCGAGACTTCCTCCTATTGATATATCTCCAACACCTGTAAGATCTTGATTCCAGCCGTAATCATATCTTTGCCCCATATTCCTTACTTGAGTTACCGCTTCACGTACGTCCTCCGCTTTATCGCCGAGCATGCTATAATCTATTTTATGACCCGAACTCTCGGCAGCGGCTATACGCTTAACATAATCCGCCGAGGTTGTTTCTGCACTTCTTATCGTATCGCCGTAAGCTCTTTGATCGGAAGCAAGCATTGACTGATTCTCCGAAAAAGCCTGATGTAATTGGCTACTAACCGATTCTCTTGCAGCAACCTTTGTCCCGCCGCTCGACATCGTAAGCCCTACGCCGCTTTGAAACAAAGTATTCCCCCCGCCGGTGACTTTTTCCATAGTCCCGTCCGTATGCTGGTAAGAACTAGCACCCGCAGCATAAGACTCGTTCCAGTCCGTTTTAAATCCGCCTTGATTATATAATTGCCTGTTTCCGGCCGAATAATTATCAAAGCCCTTGTTACCGGTAACCGATTCATTGGCGGCCTGTGATGCGGCAGACTGACTTGCGCCCGTAATGGTTCCTGCTAAATGGATAAATCCTCCTACTCCGCCTTGGATAATACTAAAGGCTAAAAACGGTATAGCCAATTGCAAACCCGATGCTACCGCTACGATCTTATCGGTATAATTTCCGATTCTGCTCATAGTACTAAAACTAACGATTTGATCGGATATTGCCTTTAAGGTAGTACTGCTATAGATATCGATAAACATGTTAAGTACCGCATTGAGAGGCGCCCATAGCTGAAACGAAGCCACCAGCGTTAGATACCCCAGATACCTACCCCAGCCGCCGCTCATAATTAGCATCGGCAGCATAAAGATAAACGAGCTATATACGAGTCCTTTTAGCACCGACATTAATATAGGTAAATAAGTACCCGCTAAATCTCCCGCAATGCGCCAGTTTGATTCTTGAGTAGCTGATGCTCTTGCGTAGCCGTAGCCATCGGAGTAGTTTTTAATAGCATTCATCATCATTTGCTGGCGTATTAGATTTTCCGCATTTGCATTACTACCGACATAGCTTGCAAAAGATAATTCGATATTTTTCTTAAAATTGGAAGTTAGTCGATCAAAGGTTCTAAGAACGTAAGTTGCTTGTCCCGCCTCGGCAATATCGCTACCCCGTGATTTTCTCTCCAGTGATTCAATCTCAAGCCTAAATGCAGGGTCTATTACTTCCTCTGCCGCCGCCTTACAAGACATAAGACTTCTGGTTTTACCTACTCTTACGCTAGTTTGCCGCAAAGTGGCCGCATTTGCTTTTATCAAACCCCAGATATCGTCGCTCTTAAGTAACTCCTCAGGAGTATAATGATAGCCGATCATCACATCCAGCATGACGCACCTATCGATGAAGTTTCCCATATTCTCTAAAAACTCAGGGCTTCTAATCCTCCAGCTTCTTGATTCCTGTATTAATCTTGCGCCGAATACCGAACCGTAATCACGATAATTAGTGCTATCTACTTGCGTAAATGCCTGCTCAAAACCCCCCGTTAATAAATCGCCGAAACCCTCTAGTATCCCGACGGGCAAAGCAAATCCAAGCGGGAGATTATCGACTTTATCTCTTTTCTTGGACACGTGATCGTATATCATCATATCCGCCCGAGGAAGCAGCATAAAATACACCATTGCTACCATCCCTACGACTTTAGCTAAATGTGCTTTATAGGCACCTGCCCCTGCATATGACATACGCATCGCATAGTATGCAACGGAGGACATGGTCATAACTAGCATTACCGCCTCGCCGAACTTATGGTTCATCAGCATTGCAATTGCATTTAAGGTGTAAAACATGCTATCTATGTGACCGTAAGTATGTACCGTTAAATCCATTTCTTAAATCTCTTATTTGCGCATTTATTTTATAATTTTAAGTTTTTAGTTCTAATCTTGGGTGTTGTATTCAAGAAAACGCCCGAACCCCGCTTTAAACGATCTTTGCTGCAATACCAGTCTTTCCTTGTATTGCATCATTACTTGCAGCCGTTTAAAGGCGGAAAACTTGGAATCGGTGATAAATCTTCTAACTTCGGTAACTTGTGCGGTAAAATTCTTAATTACCGTATCGTCTAGTTGTGCATATTCAAGAGCAGCTACCGCGCTACTTGCTTGAGCAGTCATTTGCATTAGGAAATTAGTAACTATATCGTAAGAGACTACTTCTAGGAATTCCTGCATTCTAACGATCATGTCGTTACTATTAATAACGTCCTTTCCTTTTTCGGTTTTCCCCTTATGGATAATTTCCATCTCGATAAGCTGAACTATCGGAATGGAAGAAAAGGCTATTACCGCCTCTTCTTCATCGGTAAAAGCTCCTTTACCTTCAAAGATCTTAGGGATCATACCCTCTAAAATTCTGCTAATATTGCCGTAAATAGTATCGCTTTCATCGAGTACCGTTTCTACTTCCGAAGGATTTAAGCACTTTTTATTCTCATCACACTGATAAAGTTTAACCTTGCCCGCTTTTTTATGAACGCCGATATAGCTTTCAAGCAAATCATTATTTAAAACAAGGGACGGTTTACCGTTGAAGTGGAAACTACCGTCAATTTTGCGACCTATTATCGTCCCGCTAATCGACATAATTAATTCCTTAAAATCTAGATCACCGCCGCTACCTTTACCGAGCGCCTTCCATACCAGATTAAATTCATTGCCGAGCAGTGATTTAAGTTCGTCTTCTTCTCCCTGATCACCGTAGCGGTCGGGATTGTTTTTGCATTTATCGCTTGCCTCATACATGTCCTTACTTGATTTGCCGATATTACCCTGCATTAAACATTTTTGCTGGTTACCACTATTTAAAGCATTAAAAATCCCTCCTCCTATAGATTGCGCCATAGAGCATTGATCCATCATCATACCGTTAATATCCCTTGCTACCGTTTCCATATATGACATAATATCCTCACACTGAGGACAGGCGGATTTAATGAGCATCTTTACCGCATAAGCACCAGCTGCCGTTCCCATATTCTTAAAAAATTGGGTAAATTCCTTGCTTGAGATATAAGATAATCCGCCGAACCTAAAATCGGCAGAACCGGTGCAGGCATCGTAGGCAAATTTAGGAGTTTGAATTACTAACGGTTGCAAAGTTTTAGGTCTTGGGGCTCTTAAGATCACCGAGCCTCCCGTCATATAGCCGCCTTGCTGATCTTTAATAATTGCCGCGCTATTTACGTTGCTCATACTCCCCGAAGGAGCGGCATATTTCATGAGCTTATCGATACCGCTTGCAAAAGTAACGTTATTACTTAAGCTTAAAGTCATTAAGGTAAGAACTTTAAGTAAAATTAATTTATTTTTCATTTTGCTATCATTTATCATATTATTTTGATATCAATTTACTCGTCTTACGCTCCTTGCTTTTTACGCCTTTAAGATACTGAGCTGCCAAAACGCTATATTCCTCAAGCTCAGATAAACTGACATAACCTCTAATTAACTCAAACGCAGTCTTGCTATCGTGACTTACAGCAATTACGGTCGGAAAAGCCGTAATACCGAGACGCTCTATTAAATCGGGTGAAGAAGCACTCTTAAAATACTCGTGCCTAGCCCCGCTATTACTTACCGCATCGATATGAAAGCCGTAAATATCTCCAAAACTTTTAAGTACGGGCGAAAGTAGCTCGCAGTACCTACAAGACGGCTCAAAAAACAATACCAAATCAAACTCTTTGGCTAGTTCCTTGATTTTTTCCTTGTTTCTTTCTTCTTCTATAGCCCTTTTTGCTTTTACGCCGTGGACGTTAACCGGATTATTGATTAAATCCCGCTGATCGGGATATAGAAGATTTGCCATATCCCATGCCGAGTGCAAGGATTCTGCTTGCTCCCACATTTGTTTCTCCTTATCTCGGTAAGCTTTTACATTCTCAGGACTTGGACGTGCCAGCATTACAAATCTTAGATCTTCAAGTTCTTTTGCAAATTGCTCGATTTCCGCTCTTGCTTGCGCGGGAGCAATATCAGTATTTTGCTCTACAATTACCGCTTGCTCATTCTTTTTGTCCCCAAACGGTTTATTTTCAAACCAAAGCCAACCTCGGTAACGCTCATCGCTTAAAAAGCCTTGAGCGTAACTACTAAGAGGTAGAAACAGAATAACGATAAATATTTTTCTAAAAAATTTGCTCATGCTTATATTCGTTTTCTTGTAATTCCTTGCTCTAATGCCTTTACTTATTAGTTGTTAAGGATTTTTAACAAATCCTTATCTTTTTACTCCTGCCCGTTAATCATCTGGGGCCTCTAAACTCCAGCCGGTCATATTGTTATTTTTATTGTTCTGATTCCCGTCGTATTTTTTTACGTTAGGTAACGATGTATTAACCCTTGCCCCTATATCCCCCTTACTCGGTATCTTCATACGCTTTAAAATATCGGCATAAAATTCGCTAAAATCAATTTTGTCAAAATCAAACTTCATAATCTCGGCAAGCGTTAACCCCCGACAATTAGTATTACCGCCAGACCCGAAACTTATCCCGAGCTGCTTTCTTCCCTCTACTTGTATTACCTTGTTAAGTAGAGAACCGAAACAGCAGTAATGATGCTTAACTACGGTAGTGATGCCCATCGTCTTTATATTTTCCTTGCCGACATATACGCACAAATTTTTCCTGCGTTTATCAACTAGATCTATTTCGTCTTTGCTACATTTTGCGCCTAAGTTATTACCCCAGCCTTTTAAACTAGTAGAACAACAATTGGTATAACTAGTTGCCTTCTTACTGCAATGCTGACTAAATCCGCTAAATAGTTGAAAATTAAGATCAAGTGCGCCGCGCATCAAACTTACCGCATATAATTTTGAAACGGAGTCCATCATATCACCGTCGGTTAAATAACTTTTATCGATACAGTTACCGTCAATACACGGTAATCCCTTGCAAACAAGCCTTTCTTTACCCTCCGTCTTAACTAACCCCTCTCTAACCGTCTCCTTATCGATAGTAACAGGCTCCCAGCGCTTACATGAAAACTCCTTTTGCAGGTTAACGCAATTGCCGTAATTATCCGAAAGCTTGCACGGCAAGTCTGCTACCGCATAACAATGGGCAAAGTTCCGGCAGTCATTTTTACTAGGATAATTACACGTTTTATAATAAGACCACTCCCAGCAATCCCGATATACGTCAAATCCGTCGATTTTTCGTGTTCCTCCTCCGCTTACGCACACTCTGCCCGTATCGCTACACGAATAACTTGAGGTAAAACGATTACCCGCCTCGGCATGACTAATAATTTGAGTCACTAAAATAATCATTGTTATTACAAAGCTTATGAATTTTTTCATTGTAACTTGCATACCTCGTTCCAATCTTCCGACCATTGCTCGCATATTTCATAATTAGGTTTATACTGATAATGAAACATGACTTTTGCCCATCTCTGATCAGAATAAAACTCTCCCCATTTCTCATGACAATCGCTCCAATCAACGTTTGTGCTAAGATTAGGACGAGGTATAACTACTATATTCTGATGACCGACATAAACCTGATCCAACCGAGCCTTGATAGTACCTGCTATATGTATTGCTATTTCTTGATTATATGCGGGATTGATTCTCCAGCGACCGCAAGCGCAATATGAGTTCTCCCATCTGTCGACAGTCCACCAACGTTCGGGTATCGTTACAAAAGTCATAACCATCGTCCGATTTTGCCATGATCCAAAAGCTATACCTTTTTTTACGCATCGCAAGAGTAGACTATCTCGGCAATTATATTGATTTCGTAATACTTCACACACTTTGCGCTCATATATCGTCTCCTTAAAATCTTCCTTCTTAATATCTAAAGAATAATTAGGCTCTAGCTCCTTATCGCCTTTAATTTGCTTGCAATCGATGCCGATATCGCGAAGCCCGTCTAATAATTTTGAGGCTAACTTGTTAGTTGCATCAACTATTTTATCGATATCGTTTTTATGGTTAACTACTTGCGGATTTGAGTAATCTATTTCTAATTTATCAAAATAGGTGTTTTCTTCTTTTACCCTTTCCTCTCTTCCTCTTGCTTCCAAATCATTAGCGTTTACGGCGTCTAGTTCGGCGGCTTTTTGCTGCAAAGCTCCCTCTTTTTGCCCTAAAGCATCGATTGCCGCCTTACCTTCTACCCTTTTTTGCGCCTCCCTGCTTGAATCTTCAAGAAACTGCTCTAGACCTTGCCTATCTTCTATTTCTTGGTTAAAAAGGTTGCTGATATCGTTTTTATTAGTCTGATATCTATTGCCGTAAGCTTCACCCCTTATGCCGGTTATGATCGCCGTAAACAATAAGGCGAAGATTATTAAAACCGGACATGTCTTTTTTATTGAATTACGCATGTCTCGCTCCAATCTTCAGACCACTGCTCGCATATCTCATAACCGTCCCGATATTGATAATGAAATGTTACACGGACGGGTACTACATCAATATACATACCAATCCATGCTAAATGACAATTGCTAAAATCTACGTTAACTGACCCGCGATTCGGAGCAGGCACAAGTACTATGTTCTGATAACCGACATAAACCTGCTCCGGCCTAGCACCGATCATACCCGCTATATATATTGCCATTTCCTTAACGTAGGCAGAGTTGATCGTCCATTTGCCGCAACTAAGACCGTGACCGTTTCTTCCATGATAAGTTGAATCGGTATGTCTTCCTACAGTCCACCAATGCCTAGGTGTTGCCCCGAAAGTCGTAACTATTGTCCTATTTTGCCAAGGATTCCAAGCCATACCTTTCCTTGCACATTTTAAAGTTAGACTATCTCGGCAATTATATTGATTTCGCAAAACCTCACACACCGTCCGCTCATATATCGTCTCCTTAAAATCTTCCTTCTTAATATCTAAAGAATAATTAGGCTCTAGCTCCTTATCACCTTTAATTTGTTTGCAATCGATTCCGATATCGCGAAGTCCGTCAAATAATTTTGAGGCTAACTTGTTAGTTGCGTCCGCTATTTTATCGATATCGTTTTTATGGGTAAGTATTTGCTTGCTTGAGTAATCTATTTCTAATTTATCAAAATAAGCATTTTCTTCTCGTGTCCTCTCCTCTCTCCCTCTTGCTTCCAAGTCGTTAGCGTTTACCGCATCTAGTTCGGCGGCTTTTTGCTGCAAAGCTCCCTCTTTTTGCCCTAAAGCATCGATTGCCGCCTTACCTTCTACCCCTTTTTGCGCCTCCCTGCTTGAATCTTCAAGGAATTGCTCTAAGCCTTGCCTATCTTCTATTTCCTTATTAAATAAATTACTTACTTTGTTTTTATTAACCCCGTAGCCCCCGCAGACTGCATCATTAGCCGTAAATAAGACAACAAGTATAATTGTTAATTGCCAGCCTCTAGTAATTTTGAAAAAACGGGGTATAAATAGCATTGCTCGAAAACTAGAGGAGTAATTATTCATTATTTAACAACCTCCTTGCCTCTTCTTTTAACTCTCCCGAGTTGCTAAATTCTTCTAATGAATATTTAACGCCTACGTTTCCGACTATTTTATCAAACCTAAAATTTGTGCTTTCTAGAGGGTGATAATCTCTTTCTTGCGATAAAACGATTGTCGGTACTACCACGACGTTAAATTTATCGTATGCCTCATCGTCTATTTGTATATTTGCCTCTATGTCATAGGCGTTATCGGAGGTTCCCGTTAAATCCGTAACAAACTTTGCTAATTCCTTAAAACTTCCTTGCGGCAAGCCTTTTAACACGAGTACTCCGCCGTATTTATTTGCCTCATGTAAGTAATTTTTAAGCAAAGCTTGTGGCATCGATTGACTTACAAAGATATAAAGCCCGCTAAATTGTCTTCCCCTCCCCGTCTTGTCTCCGAGCTTAGAGCCTCTGGCTATTTCCGATTGTTCTTGGCTTTTGAATATATTTTTTAAGTTTTGCCATACCGTATCAATGCTACTATTAGTTAAATCTTTAGCCCATTTGATGTCTTCTTCAGATGCGCCGTAAAAAACATTGCCCAAGGCACTCTTATTACATACGGTATTATCGCATGCTATTGCTAGTCTTACCGAAGTAAGACTTAATAAAAGAGTCCAAATTATAATCGTTAAACTAAAACGCACAGCAATTGACCTTCCTGAAAATTAAATACCCGAAGTCCTGTCCGTCGTAAGGATATTCCTTAAAACTAGAGTACAGCATGTCGGAGAGGCCCAGCGGAAAACATCCTATGCCGCTTGACGTAGATTTAGGATTAACCATCTGTAACTTGTATTGACTTTTCTTGATTTTCATTGCCCTTGATTTACGACAGAGCTTTCCTCCGCCCGTAAGCGACGTGTTCTGATCGGTAGAAGTTTCTTGTGCGAGGCCAAGACGGTGCATTTTTGCTAATATCCTCGCGGCATATAAACTACTTGACTGAATACCGCCGACATGATCGCTATTTGCGCCGGAGAACGGGTAAATATTCCCCCAGCAACCCGCACACCAGAACATCTCGTCTCTCGGCAAGCTAACGGTAGCTGCGGCGCAATCGATTACGCAGGCAGCTTGTGCTATGCTACTCCCGAACAAAAATACTTCGGGATTAAGCAAACTTTGTAGCTTTTCATCGTTCCAGGTAACGTCAAGCTCCGATATATAAGCTACGTCAAAGGTTGATTGCTCAAGGCAGATAAAATCGGTAATGAGCTCAAGCCAGTAAATAAGAGGATAAATATAATAGTGAACATGGTAAAACGAGCGATGCGCATGATGGTCGCCGTAACCTCTTGCATAACTACTAACTTTATTTGCATTACTCCCTGCAAACTGTAATCCACCTAAATTAACCATACAATAAGGCGTTCTGGTAATATCGACGAGCCTTACCGGCTCCCAAAAACCGATAGATATTCCCGGCACGGGAACACCCGCCTTGGTACATAAACAAAGCGGAGAACTCGGGTTTTTAGTATCCCTTTTTTTCGGAGTACTCCCTTTACCTATTTGAATACCCGTAGGCGGTGATCCTATCGATATCGGTAGCAAACACGACCAGCAAATATCGGAAACGGGACTTACGAATCTACCTTGACAAGTATGAGCATAACTTGACAGCGGCAACAAAATTGCCATAATTAGGGCGATGATGATTTTCCTATGATTCATCCGACCTTTGGCGATAATCCTCCAAGACGCTTCGCCAAAGGTAGAATCCTTTGTATTATCGTTCATTTTCTCCCTTTTTATCTACTTCTTGCAAATCTCCTTTTAAACTAACGGCAAGCCAAATATTCTTAAGTAATAATAAAAAGGTGAACATACTAATCGGTACTAGCCACATTTCCCTGAGCAAAGCAGTCGGCACGCTTTTACTCGCACTTAAAGCAAAAACTACTAAAACTGCACTAAGTATGCCGAGTCGTGCTAAATGCTTATAATGAATACCGTTAATAGTTAGACCGAGCGATATCGAGATCAAACTTAAGTACATTATGTAATTGCTGCTTAAGACAAGCGGATCAAAATTAGTATTGTAATACTGAAATACGCAAGCAAACATCCACCATAAAGCGGTTATAATTATTAAACTAAAATTATATTTAGTTACTAAAGCTTTACCGATAAGATCTACAATTTTACGTTCCGTAGAATTTGTGTTATTTTCCATAGTTTTATCTTATTAATGTTTGTTTACTTTTATTTTTTATTTATATCAATGTTAAGCTCCGTAACCTTTAAATATTTGCCGTCTTGCTCGACTATCGCAGGTACGTGCGCAATATTGAATCTACCGGTTAACTCGCCGAATTGATCAAAATATATAGGATTTGCAAGTTCCCTCTCAAGTTCAAGAGGTCTACCGCCAGTTAAGATTATTTTAGTATCCGAGGATATAGCCGTATTAGCGGTATTACTTTTGTTTTGATCGTCTAAACCTTGCGGTAGTTTCGGTTCGTTTTTATCAAACCCTTCGGTTTTTAGATAATTATTTTTTATCCAAGCTATTTGAGCCAAGTCACGCCCGTCAATAAATATCATCCTACCTCCCAACTCCATGTGATCTAAGGGGTTTACTCTTGTCCCGGCCGCGTATAATAATTTACCGCAAGGTAAAAATACGTCTTCATCTAAAACATAACTCGGATCAAAACTATGACTAACGGTGCTCTTAGCCCTAGTAATACTGAGAACGGGAGTCGGCTCTTCTACCCTTTTTCGTGCTAGATCTTTCATTTTTTGCTCATGCTCGGCTAAATTTACCTCTTTTAACTTACGCTGCATCATGGCAACAAATCCTTCTTCCTTAATCTCGAAAGTAGCTCCGCACTTACCGAAATCCTTGGCAAAAACCGGGTTACTTAAAGAGCAAACTACAATAAGCAGCAAACTTTTATTTCTCATTTGTATAAATTACCGCTAACATTTTTTTTTACCCTTTTCATAATGACTTACTTAAATGATTCTTATAAAATCTATGTACGCAAAACAACCGTATACAATATAATCAGACCGAATAACCATATAGAGCATAAAAGGGTCGCAAACAAAACATATCCCGAATATACCGCAACATAACAAAACAAAAGAGTAAGTAATCCTCTAGACGTTTCGGTCGCTAAAATATAATTCTTACGAAAATAAAGAATGCTACTTATTATAATCGCCGCAGTAGGAGTAAGTAACATTACCGTAAATAAAACGGCTTGTTTAATAAATACTCCGCCTTTGATAATCTCGCTTATGCAATTTTTAAAAAACTCAAACAAACTACTTGCTTCGCCTTCTTGCGGTGCTACAAAAATACACGCATAAAGAATACATAAATGCGCTACGCTACAAAGAGCTAAGGTTATTTGCCTACACGTTCCTAGTTTTTGTTGTCGTTGATTTAAAATTACCTTAAACATTTTTACCCGTTATTTTTTTATCTGTTTTTGCACCGCACGAGCAGCTTTTATTTCCGCAAATATTTGATCGACTTTATCGTAGTATCCCAATGATTTTAAGTTCATGCTCAAAGCAACCGCTATGATCGCAAGACTTAGCTCTTCGCTTAACCTATTCCTTACTTTATTTTGAGTATCTCCTTTTACGCTACTGCTAAATTTAATCATTACCTACCATAACCTCCCGAGTTTTATCTTCTTTTTGTAATTGCTGAATAATTCTTGCGTGTATCTCGGAACTTATTGACCTAACATTCTCTCCTTTTACGCTACTTGTGCTATATACCACTAGATTTTTACCCGTCTTGTAGGTTTTAGGCAAACTAACCGCTAAACTTACCGCCTTCTCAATCTCGCCGAAAAATAACTGACGGAGGCTCGGGTCTTCATTCTTTATCCTATCCTCCTCTAAACTCATTAATTCGTCTTCGGCAACGTATAAAATATGATAATTACTGCTACCCCCTAATCTTTCACTATATACAAGCATCAAACATGCTCCGATTACCCCCGAAGTTATTATGACTAATATTTTTTTTGCTATTTCCATTTTAACCCTTCTAAAATATTTTCTTGCCGCAAATATTTTCGGCCTGTTATTTTATCGTTTCCTCTTAAAGCTTACCAATTGCTCTACCGCTTCGTCTAAACCGATTCCTTCTTCCGTTTTATTCTTTAAGAAATTAAAATCACTCGCATCGGTAGAAAACAAAGCATTGCTATAATCGTCAAGTACCAACTTGCCGACAACGGTAACACCCGTAGTATAAAGCAGGGCTTCGGCATATTTATTCGGGGATAGACTAATTGACCTAATCAGCGGTATCATATCCCGAAACGCTTCCGATTCCTTAAATGCGCCTAGTCCCTTCTCGTCTTGCTTTAAGAGTATCGTCCAAGTACTATTTTCTAAAATCGTTCTATGTTCGGCAGTTTTATGCAAATCCATAAAGTTTTGGACGCAAATAACTAAAGAGCCGCCGTATTTACGCACCGTCCTGACAAAAGCAGCAAAAAAGCTTGCCGCAAAATCAAGCAGCATCCATGCTTCATCGACGATAATCATAAAAGGAGTTTGCCGGTCGCCGCATAAGAACTGATTAGTTACTTCCATAAGTAATATCTGGAGTACTATAGAAAGCAGCTTCGGCTCGTTCTTGATTTCTTCAAACTCAAATACGGTAATTAATTCCTTAAAAGTTGCATGCCTATCGCCTGAGAAATACTTGCCGTATAAACCGTCTTTAGTATACGGATATAGCGTTGCCCCGTATTTTTGTAAGACGGTCTTCTCCGATTTTTCTAAAAATTCTGCAAAGCTACTGATATCTAGTTTGTAATCATTTTCAAGTAATGCCGATACTATTGCTTTCTCAAGTTCCGCTGCCCCGCGCGCATCATCCCCGACCCCACACATTACCTCAAGTAAACCTTTGGTACATTTTAGGAACTCGTCCTTATCGTCCCCGCTCATACCTTTATAAAAACTTGCAAACGGATTTAGACTAAACGGCGACTTGCGGCCAAACTGTATAATCTCACCCCCGAGCAACGTACAAATATTGGCAAAGCTCTTCCCGATATCCAAAATAAACATTCTGGTATTTTGCGCCATTAAACTAACGGCTAGTTCCTGTAAGAATACCGATTTACCGCCTCCCGAAGGGGCAAAGATACAAATGTTATAATTGCCCGAAGATATTTTATAAAACGGATTGAAGTTAAATAACTGACCGCGCCTTGCGTGTAGGAGTACTCCCGATTTCGGTACTCCTTTCCATTCGCCGTGTATAGGCAATCTTGCTATTACCTCACGGGACAAAACGAGTCTCGTCGTGAGCCTGAATTTATCGATAATATTCCACATTAATCCCTGCTGCAAAGGGAGCATGCTAAGCAGAGAGGGAAGCTGCAAGTTCCTTGATGACCCAAGGCGAAAGTTATTGCCGTTATATAGATTAACCAAGTTCTGGCTAACTATGTCGATCGATTCAGGTGTAGAGGTTATCATCAAGGACCAGCTCTCGCTTAAAAACCTCTCGCCGCCGCTGCTTGCCCGGTCGTTAATATCCTGCCACTCGGCAGCTTCTCTCTTTATATCCCTGTTCCCGTGACTATACCATTTCTCGGAGGCATCGATTACTTTCTTACCTCTAGTTACAATCATGCTACTTGCGCTTTTGCCGATATTGCAGCTAACTGCATAACTTATTATAAACCTTGCGGGAATTCCCATGCCGCTCCGAGTAGAATCCCCCAGTAAATTAATAGTTTCGGCAAGAGAGAACTCTTCCGGTAGTTCCTTGATATGATAAATTCTCGATACTAAATTTGAACTCTCGTGCCTAATTTGCTCTTCCTCTAGGACTTGTAAATTTGCAGGTAATATAATTTGCCTTGATAATAATTCCAAAGGATTATAGCTAGCATCTCCGCCCGTAGTTAGCTCCGGTTGCAACATGGTTCTGGCAAGTTTAATTAAATCCGGTGCCTTGCAAATTCTCGGTGCTAGCTGCAGAGACTCAAGTTTATTGATAAAGCTATCCCTAAAAGAAGTAACTCCGCTTTTAGAATTATTTTTCATATCAAGAATCGTGCTATAAGAAACAAATATACGATAGTCTCTTGCAATTCGTCCGTCGGAAATACCGAAACTTATCGCCCGCTCTTTTACGAACTCCGCCCGCCTTTTTGTTATTTTGTTTAGGATAGGATCGGGATTGTTGCGAGCTGCGCTCCAGTAATTCAAGATATCGTCTACCTCATGGCTTGCAACCAGTAAAAATTGCAAATATGAGCCTTCGGGCAATTCATCGTTAAAGAAATGCGATAGGTTCTTGCAAACCGTATCGTCTACCCCGACGATAGGGCTAATTTCCAGCATAAAGCCGCAAGCGTTGCCGTCACCTATGAATAAGTTATTTTCCCCGTCGAAATACCTGTAACTTAAATAATCCTCCATTGCAAATACGCCCCTTGCGATTTGATCTACCGCCTTGGCCGTACTTGCGCTTTCGACGTTTTCGGCTAAACCACAAGTATTTGCTATATTTGCGTATACTCGTTTTAAGTTATTGAGTTTCATCGGCTTAAATATTGCGTTGTTTTCAAGTAATAGTTATTTTAGATATAAATCATCGCCGTCTTCGTATTCACGTGCGCCCTCTTCCTTACCTATGATTTTTACCTTGTGAATTTGATTTAAGGCTTTTTTCGGCATGTTATTTGTCTGTTTGTTACAGGCCTTACCTTTACATTTTTTATCTAAGTAGACGGTTTCGATCTCACCCGAATCTATTTGCCCGTCAACCTCCGATAACATCACGCACCTTGCTCCCTTACTATCGCCGCAACTAAAACTTCCCGAATATACCGCGCACGAACTAAGGCAAGTAGTTAAAATCAGAAGGTATACAATCTTGGCTTTATTTAGTTTTGCCTTAAGATTTATATCAAATAATCTCATTTCTTGACCTTTTCGAATCTTAATTGTTCTAGTTTTTCCTGTACGTCGAGCGCATTTAAGTAAACCCCCTTGGTAAATACCACGTCTACTTTCGTTCCACCCGAGACTAAAAGCACGGGTGACATACTCTCTGCTTGCTTAATATAATAATCGGCTATTTTCTCGGCAGCGTTCGAAGCCCCGGCAAAACCTCCTTCTTTGAGCATATCGCCCGCTCCTTTCTTTTTGGAACTGCTTGCGCCGAAACTTGTTATGATCATTTGATCCTGACCCTTAGCGGAACCGGCAAAACCGCTTATCATACCTCCGATCATCGCATTTTTTAGATGCTTGCCGCTTGTTTGTACTACTTTGCCCTTAATACCGTTCATACCGTCGTCCCCGTGTATCTGACCCGCTATCTTAGTAGTATGTACTAGTTCGGTTAAAGGGTCGGTGCATGATAAAACTTCGGCTCTGATAATTGCCCTCTCGCTTGATAAATCACCGTAAGACGATCCCATAATCTTGCAATGCGTTAAATCAACGTTAAAATTCTTCGGTAAGCTCCCAGGGTTCGTAATTCTAATGACTACCGGAACGGGCTCGGAGGATGAGCCGATAGAGGTCGATACCGCAATACCTCCAAGCAAAATCCCCTTAACGTACGCGGTTTCCGGAATAAAACTCCTAGCCGATTTCGGGCGATCGAATATCTCGCCCCGATCCATGTGATTTACCGTAATACGTGATTCGTCTATTTGCGGGTAGTGATTTTTTCGGGTATTGTCTTCTTCCTCGGATTTTATCTTGCTATCGGCAAACTCTCTCCGAGCTAGAGCCTGCTCCTCCGATAAATACCCGATTTGCGCTTTTAGTTTCTCAATCTCCGTCTTTAGTTGATTAGTATAACTAACCGATTGCTCGTTTATGCTATTTTCAATTAGTTTTAGCTTCTCATCGGCAGATGTTTTTGCATCCGTTAATTTATCTTCAAAATGGTTACGCCACATTTTATCGATATCAAGGGCACTGCTTGCTACTTCAAGCTTTAAAGGAGCTTTTGAATCGATATCACGACCGGCGTTACTTGAATCTTTAGAGCGATACTGCATAAAGAGAAGTCCTATTATTACGGTTACCCCGAGAATAAGTAGCACGATCAGGTCGTGTTTTTTCTTAGCGCTAATAGAACTCTCGCTACTTGGAAGCATAAGGCCGTCGTTTTGAAGATGTTGATCCTGCGCCTTAAGTCGCCGCTCCTGCCTAAAATTAATTATCTTTTTCCAAATATTTTTTAATTTATCAATCATGCTCGCCTTCTTTCGTAATAATAAATACTCTTGCCGCCCCTCTCGGTTTTATTACTCTCATCGTTTGGCCGCTACCGCTTCCGAGATTAATTGCTACCGTATTTTTAAAAATATTACTAAAATCGGCCTCGTCTAAATTCAAAGGTTTAGAGGTCAGGTTTTTTATCAATAGCACCGCTCCGCTTAAATTACGATAGCGATAACTTGCTTCTTGCGTAATTTGCACTGTTTTAGATTTTTTTATCGTCCGCTTTAATTCTTGTACATAATAACGGCAGCTACATCCCTCTTTGTTAATCATCGCTCGCATCATTCGGGCAATTTCGGATTTTAACTCCTTATTTGCAAGCGGCTTAATGCTCTTCTCGGTTAAACGGAAGTCGTCCTTGCTACCTAAATTGATAAATATCGTCCGCCCGAGCATATCTCCTACCGTAAATCTAATATCCTGCGCTCCTCCTTGCGGCAATATCAGGCTTAATTCTATAATCTCGCCGACTTCTACTTTCGGTTTAATAAACAAATTGCGAAAGTCACCGCTCCAGTAGAGCGAGTACTTATTCTCGTCGCCTATTACTTCGATAACCTCTCCCCCTATAACTCCTATCCTGTTTAGCTCGTTTACCGCTATTTGCGCCTCTATTCTTTTGCGGGGATTAAAGTTAAACTCGGGTGCAGCAAAAGCCGAGTAAATAAAAATAATAAGCAGTAATTTTACCGACAAGGACAGTTTTGCCGCTAGATATAATTTGTTCTTCAAGATTCTTACTCCCCCTTTCATTTAAGCACCCGCCCCCTGAGGTTCATCCTTGCCGTCCTTTTTATCTTTATCTTCTACTAATCGGTTAAATTCTTTTAATCGTAAATAACCGCCGCTGAATTCAAAACTAAGACGGTAAGAAGTGGGGTTAGATTCAAAGCCGTGTTTACCGTATCTCGAGGTTAAGATGCCGCGGGCTATTACCTCGCCCTTAGCTTCGTCGATTTCCATATTTTTTACGGTAAAGTAAGTAACTAGATCAAAGTTCTTATACTTCTCTAGACTATCCGCAAAATATTCGTTTATCTTTTTAGAAAAGCTCGGGTCGCTATTTGAGGTATATTTTAAAATCATGTCCCTCTTGTGCAGGACGTCGCTAGCCGATAAATCAAGCAGCGAATTTAAAAATACCATCGTCATTTGCTCCAAATATCCGCTAGATACCTTTCGGTTTGAAATCATTACATCGTTTGAGAGAGGAGGAACCATTATAATCCTCTCTTCTTGTAGCACGATCTTAAGACTAAGCGCGCCGCTCGTGATGCTCAGGGTTATGGTCAGTACCAGAAACAGATTGCGCTGCCTTGTTATACGATCTCCGCCTTGCATAGCTACTTGTAAATTCATAACCGTCTTGTTTTTATTATTTTTGCTTTAGTCATTTTGCGCCTAACTCCTAAATAATCTTATAAAAAACATCTCTTATGAGATTCGGGTAAATATTTACCGCCGAACATATTTTTAAAGCCTAGATGCCAGTACATAAAACGTTGTATACTCCCGCTATGCCACCCTCGAGCAGCATAAGCGCAAAATCCGTAACCTACGGCAAAACCGATAATACCGATAGTCATCCCAAGCCTCATCCATACCAAACAACCTATCAGGGAAGCACCGAGTAACCCTAGATAACTAAGGCCGTAATATTTAATCTCTTTGTTTAAAGATCTATTTAATCTAACTCTTTCCATATCCCCTTATACTCCGAGTCCCGCTTTAACTGCCATTACCGTTAAACCCCCGACCAGTGAGCCTTTACCGAATCCCATCATCCTATCCCTTAAATCACCCTGCTGCTGCATTAACGCCCCTATTGCACCTGTTACGAAAATTGCCACGGGATAATATTCGTTAACCATTTTCTTTACAGGGTCGGCAGCCGCTTTTATCGCCGCATCAAGGTCAAAAGCAGCATAAGCTTCGATACTCAATAGTAGTATCGGTGCAAGATACATAGCTCTTTTGAAAATGTTGCGAGCCCGGCTCAAAGAATTTCTAGATTTTTTTTGCATAGTGTTTACTTGCTTAATTGTTGATGTTGATAATCTCGTCATGCGGTGCTCCATTCTTACTCCTTATGTTTATTAGTTGTTAATTGATCGATTGTTTGCTCTTGAAGCGGTTTAGTTTTTAAACGCTCTCCTGTTTTTTCATTGCCCCTTACTCCATTCTCATATTTAGGGTTGCTTGCCTCGGGAACTACCTGTTTTTGTATTCGATACAGAAACAAGGAAAAACAGATAACAAATATTATTGCCGCTATTACAAAAAACAGATTTGCTTTCATGATTATTTACCCCCTCCCCTCTTTAGATAAAGCAATAGTTAACTCGTGTATCTCATCGATTTCATCGCGCAACAACTCAAAACTAGTCCGAGTCGATTTTAATCCCGCAAGCAGTACATCAGCGCTTTTTAAAGCCTCGGGATTTGTTGCTAAATAAGATTTGATTTCTACTTCCTTGTTATTAAGAAGTACCTCTATAGCTTCCAGCTTCTTAAGTATTAAAGGATAAAATTCGTTAATTGTTCTCTCCATAGTCATGCCAATACCCCCGTTAATTGATAATTTTCTTTGCAACAAATCGTCTTTATTAGCTCTAAGTAATTAGTTTCTATCCAATCCTTAATAAAATTACTCGGTGCTTTTAAGATAAGCCTTTTATTGCCCTCGTCTTCTTCCGCGCTTAATTTACTAAACCACGCTCTATCAAGGTTTAATCCCCCTAAACCGTAATAATCGATAAGGTTTTTTCTTATCTTGCCCCAGACTCCTTGCAACCCGTTAGAGGCGGTTTTATTTGATAAGCTAGTATTATCACCCGTATCTGATTGCTTTGTATGCTCAATTGATCCTGCAATATTAAAATCAAGACGGTTAATATGATTGCCGTATACGGATTGTACTTGTGCTAGGATGAGGCGTTTTTGGTGATCATTAAGCTCTACACCCGTTTGTAGTAGAATTTTAAAAGTACTTGAATCCGCGGAAATGCTCTTATCGGGAAAACTAGTCGCCGATAAGAATTTATAGGCAATACCGGGTAGCAATACTCCTGCAAGTTTGCGCTTAAGTTGCGCGCTCAAAGAAGTATCCCTGCTTTCTTCTATACGACTTAAAAACGCCTCTTGCTCTTTAAAGTTTGTATCGCATGAGGAAATATTGGATTTGATTCTAAAACTCTCGTTGCTAATCAGAGCCGCATCTCTCATCTCATAAGACAATGCTTTTGCCATGTAATTGATAAATGCCTTTTTATGAGGAAAGTCGTGATTAGGTAATTTGCGAGACAAACTAAGTAGAATCTCGTTAATAGCGTTGCTCGAAAATTCCCGACCGCTTAAGCGGCGCAAGCTATCGATATCGGCTTGTGCTAAAGGATAAAATGCAGCAAAACTAAGTCTTTGTTTACGGGTAACGGTAACAGATGAGTTTTCTTTTTTTAAAAAGGAATTTGAATTAAAATTAGATCCCGTAGATCTATATTTCTTATTATTTTCTCTCTTAATCTTATTATCCGAAGAAAATTCAAGAGAGCTAGTACGTTCGTTTCTAACGCTTAAGGGAAATTTTTTTAACGCAAGCTCTAAGCTACCGTTAGAATTATTTTGCTCCGAAGTTTTATTGTTGGGATTTAGTTTAAGAATATTTGATATATTTAAGAGAAGGAACATTTCATTTGTAAAACGCCGCCCCTGTACTATAACGGTTCTAAGATCTCTTTTAAGTAAAGATAATTTTTCCAGTCTTACTACCGCATCTTTAACCTGAGAGAGGCCGAAGTTGAACTTACGGGCAAAATAACCGAAGTTTAATTGAAACTCCGTAGCTCCGTTATAACGATGCAGAAATACCAGCTCGGATAAAATAGCAATAGCGGTAGTATCGGATTTACCGCATGGGCGTAGTAAATTGTGATACCAGTTATGCGGGACTACGTTGCCGCTGATGGAAATTTTACTTGTTTTAGATCCAGCTTTATTGCATGCACGGTCTTCTTGTGTTATATTCATACTATTCTCATATCTATATGTGAGTATAAGACCACCTTGATGTTTTTAGTTTGACGACTCTCTCATCAGGTGGCTTGTGTTTTTTGTAAAACTTTTATAGTTTTACTTTTTATAAAATGATATACATACACTTTAACTAGTACTATATGGTAATTACCTACGTTATATTAAAAAATAGGAATATATAATCTTCTTATGATTATATATTCCTATTCTTGGTAATAATTGTCAAGTGTAATTTTTATAAAATTAAGTGTATTGCAAAAATGGCCTCTGAATTGTTAAAGGAAAATATTAGTAGAATTCTCAATGAAAGAGGATGGAAATTACAAGATTTAGAACGTAAGGCCGGCACAAATAGAAATATTTATAATATTTTTAGCGGAAAAAGCGCCAACCCTTCTCTTGATTTGTTACAAAAAATAGCTAAAACACTCAATGTTGACTACAAAGAATTAATTGAAGATTCCAAGAACGTTCATTATGTTAATAACTACAAATTATTACTTGAAGCATGCCAAAAGGTTATCTCAGAAATCCAGCTATTGCCTAAAAATATCAAAATAAGCTACGAAGCAATTTTTATTCTAATTTTAGAAGTGTACTCTTACGCAGAACAATTTAATAACACAAGTATTGATAACCAATTTGTAAAATGGTCTATCATGAAATACTACTCTCTTGATAATTTAGACACCTAACTGCATACATAATTTTTCAACTTCTATTATTCTTGGGTGATTGCGATCAAAAAATTTAGTTAATTGTCCATAAAAGTGATTTTTCCAAAACAAGTTTTTAGCTGCACATGCTGCTTTTGTTCCTTGAGATAATAAATAATTAATATCATCCATTTTACTATAATTTTCACCGTATCTTTTAAAATAAATAGTTTCTGCTTCGTTATATAACCGCAAAGCTTCATCATATTTTTTATTTACGGCTAATGTATTACCTTTTATGACTAACGCTATTGCAAAATCTGTATTTAGAATATTATCAATTTTATATTTATCTATTTCCTTTTGAAAAATATCGCATGCTCTAGAAGCATTGTTTAATGCTTCTTGTTTTAATCCTAACCCTAATTCTGCTCTAGATAACTGCGTAAGTATTCTAGCATGAATTTCGTGTTCGGTATGACCGCCTGATATTTCCTGTTTTTGAATTCTTTTTATGATTTCATAACTCTTGTTATACTCTCCCATAAAATTTAATATTTCAGACTTTAGAATATAAGTTGGAGCCGTAAAAGTATCTTGCGGTAAATGTTGCTCTGCTTTTATATTATTATCTACATATTCCAACGCTTCCTTGTAATATCCTTTGGATAAAGCAACCCGAGCTTTTATAAACCAGTATAACCCCATATCAAAATCTGATTTAGGATAACTGCGTATAACTTCATCCACCTTAGTCATATTTTGTTCGGCTCCTTCTACATCGCCGCCAAAAATTTGTGTTTGTGCAATCTGAAATAATATTGTCGTCTTCAATTCCGGTTGATCTTTAATATCTTTTATCGCACTATTTGCTTTATTAAAATACTCTAATGCACTAACAAAACGTGATTTAACAAAATCTTCATACATTCCTACGTCTACTAGATACCATGAGTAATTCACCTTAGTCATATAATCTAGTTTATCTAATTTTAGTTTCCCTTCCGACTCCTTAGTTTCCAACCATAATTTCATTTTTTCCCAGTTATAATGATCTAGTACGGCCATATAATAGTTTATTAGATTCTTTCTAAGCTCTAATATTAGTTTTATATCCACTTTGTATTTTTCGGCATTTTCAAGTAATACCTCTAAATTTGCTCTTATAGTACTATCGCTACTAATAAAAGCATATCTGCTAGTTACGCCTTGAGGCATTATTTCATTTAATTTATTAATAATATTTGTTATTTCTAACTTTATCTCCTCTTCTGTGTACAATTGTAATGTGCTATCTCTTACTACATCATGCATCTCAAAAAAATTATCCTGATCGTTATATGTATTTTTAATTAACCCGAATCTATTAAGGTTATATAAATTTTCTCCTATTAGAGTAGGCTCTTCACTTATTATCTTTATTAAATTTTTTGAAAAATTCTGATTATTTAATACGGCAATGCGTTTTAATATTTGTTTATCACCGGAAGTAAGTAAATTTAACACTAGTTCCATATGCACTTTCATTGGATTTGCTGATTTTGATAATATACTTTTATACTCATCTAAAGAAAGATAATTATTTTCTTTTAATAATAATGCCCCTCTTACAATAGACCCGGGATAACCGTCAAATATTTCTATTAATTTTAGAAGAAGAGCCGTATCTTTAACCTCCTTACCAAATATTTTTTGCAAAAGTATTAAAGCATGTTGCTTGGTTAATTTGTGAATATAAATCACGTTCGGTAGGTCTTTTGAGTCTTGAGAACATATAATAATATGTCCGTTATGTTCCCAATTTACTATATCCGTCAGTCTTTCATTTTGATTAAGCCTTAAGTTATCAAATACTAATAACCAGTCTCCCTTTTTAGAAAGATAGTCCATGACTGCTTGCTTAGCTCCGTAAGCTTCTTCGGTAATTTTTTCTTCTTCATTATTTAAGAATGTTTTATTAATCTTTTTAGCCAGAACTACAAATTGCTCATTTAAATCCAAACTTGAGTCAAAAAACCATATTAAGTTATACCGGTCTTTGTTCAAAAACGCATATTTTCTTGCGATTTCTGTTTTTCCTATATTAGTCAACCCTACTATACAAGTTGTTTTATACTCGGCTAAGTTGTAAGTTATTTTATTTGCTTCTTTATCCCTATCTACAAAAAATTTCACAGGTTCAACAATTTGCGTATTTAATTTTTCAGCAAAAGCCGCTTCTATATTCAGAAGAGCAAGAATTCCTATAATGTAAGAACTAATTTTTAAATTGTATAACACGTCCCAACTCCTCCTCCTGTTCTAAATATATCACTACCTCGTTACTTCCTTGATTAGGTACTACCTGATAATTTAACTTACAGTCTTTGAGCAACTGAAATATTTTTTGACAATCTAAAATATAAGGATTTGCAAGGTGTTTAAATAAGCCTTTAGACCAATTCTGCATATGCTCTTCATTTGCCGCAAAAGAGTCGTATACAAAACTAATACTATTTTTGCTAAACTTAATAGAAAAAGATTTTATATGATCTCCTCCTCTCATAAAATAAAGAATATTATACAGTAAGCTGAAAATAATTTGTTTCAATACTATTGAATCAAAATTTACTTGTAAAATTTTTATCTCTGATATCAGCTCTAAATTAAATTTATAACGAAATCTTGATGTATATGCCAGCGTATGGATTTTTATTTCTTCAATTATCGGTGTTAAATCAACTATATTTATTTTTTTAGTTGTTACGGGAATAATTATAGGAAATTTATTGCGTTGTGCTAGTTCTTGACAAGAATTAATATACTGAATATTTAATTCGGAAGCTTTATTAAGAAATATTAACTCGGTATTTGATAACACCCTCTTGTGCCGTTTTTTTAAAAAATAAAATAATACCAGTATCATTACTAATGTGACTATCGATATAAACAAAACCATTCTCCTATATTGATAATCAAATTCTTTTTGATATCTTGCTAAGAATGGAGAGGTAGGCTTATAACTTAATCTTACGGTAAGAAAATTTTTAAGGCTAATCGGATAATTCTTGGAATAGCTAAATACCCTATCCTCAATATTAGAGGTTATAATATTTTCGTTAATAATTATTTTATAATAAAAGTTTTCATTCAATATAGAACTTATTAATAATGTTACCGGTTGTAAGTCAATGATTATAGTTTTCCCGTTCCTTTCAATATAAATCATACTACCGGATACTTTTTGAGCATTTGATCTATTTTTCTTGCCTATTGTATAGTTGCTTATTACTGCTGTTTTACTGCTGTTTGGATAGTGATAGAAAATTGATTTTAAATCATTAGCAATTATATTAAGTACTCCATTTCCGCTACCTTCAATAAATGCATTCTCTTTTTCTTTTTTTACCTGTAATAAATATTTATATGATAAGTAAACACAAGATATAGAAAATATAAATAAAACAATTCCAACGATATAATAATATAAATTGCTCCGGCTATAATTGTTTATATAATCACGCACAACATCACTATTATACACATCCCTGCCGTATAAAATTACTCTTTATATTTGTTTTCTAAATAAGCTAAAAATATATTAGGATTAACTGTGCCTTCACCTACAGCTTCTTTTATTAAATTATTAGTATCTTTTAAAGAACCCATACCCCATATTTTCTTATTCAAAAATTCATTAATATTATAAAAATTACCTTTTGCGACTTCCGACATAACCGTGTTATCTAAGGTACTCCCTAACATTGAAGCGATAATTGCTCCTAAAGTATAGGCAGGGAAATAACCGAACCATCCGCTCGGCCAGTGGATGTCCTGCAAGCACCCTTCCTTATCAGACTTAGGCCTCACTCCTAAATATCGATACATTTTCTCATTCCAAATTGCAGGTAGCTCATGCAACCCTATCTCGTTATTTATTAGTAGTTCTTCTATTTCAAACCTAAGAATTACATGCATAGGATAAGTTACTTCATCTGCATCTACTCTAATAAGACTAGGGGTGACTCTTGTACTTAGCTTATATAAATTATCGGCAGAATATTCTATTCCAGTTAAATTAAATTCATCTTCTAATAATTTTGATAAGAAAGTACAAAAATCTTTTTACCTACCTATTTGCATTTCCATAAATAAAGACTGGCTCTCATGTATAGCCATTCCTTTTGCCTTTCCTACAGGTTGATTTTTATATCTTGTCGGCAAATGCTGTTCATATAAAGCATGACCCGTTTCATGTATAATGTTCATTATGCCGGATAAAAAATCTTCTTCTTGATATCTATTAGTAATTCTTACGTCAAAAGAGGTGCTGCCACAAAAAGGATGAGTAGATTCATCTAACCTACCGCGTGTAAAATCAAAACCAATTACATGCATAATCTTCTTTACTATCCTTTTCTGTAAATCTACCTCAATCGGTTTGATTTTAATAAGATCGTAAGATTTTTGCTTATCTATTACCGTACCAATTATTTCAGGTAATCCCTTCTTTAATACCTCAAAAATATTTTTAATTTCGTTTGCCTGTCTGTCTGGATCATAATCATCTATTAGTGCATCATATTTAGAACATCCCATAGAACTTGCTTTATTAGAGGCTATTTCTTTGACACAAATTAAAACATCTTCCATATAAGCCTTAAGAAGACCGAAATCATTTTCGGCTCTTGCTTTACGCCATATTAATTCGCACTTTGTGGATGCGGTGATATATCGTGCATATAGTTTATTATCTATAGAGCCTATAACTCTGACCTGCTTTTTGATTTCTTTTAAATTAGTAGCTTGCCAAGAATCCAGATTATTTTTTTCATGTTCAGCCGCATTTATTAAATCAGCGATTTTACTTGATTGTAGTTTTGAACGAGCTATTGATCCAAGTAAGGATATTTCATCGCTCCTTGTTTCTACAGAACCTATAGGCATATTAACCGCCGTATCCCAAGTTAATATATTTATCACATTATTAATTTTACTTATTTCTTCTATTTCTTGTTCTAATAACAAATAATTATCTATCATCTTCTTCGAACTTTATTAAATTTTTATTAATATTTCTATTGTAGTTTCTACTTACTCCTGCATAAAGCAATTTATGTAGGAGAGAGCGCCTATTAAGAGCGGTCACTCTTAATGTATAATAATTTATCGAAAATACCCGATACGGCTTCATTCAAGCTTTTAAAACCTTGCGTCCTTCCTTGAGTAAATTCTATATTATTTCTGCAACTTTCAGTAGTGTTATATTTATAATGAGTTAGTTGATCTTCTTTGATACGCAAATTAGATGTTGTATTACCCACACTTAAACTAAAAATCTCCTTATTTTTAATAAACTCTTTTTGGCTATTTGGTATGAAAGTCATAATTAATTCACCGTTTTTATCTACTTCCATAGCTTTTAACTTACCGAAATATTGTTTATTATCCGCCGTAGTAATTTCCATTATTTCAGTATCGCTGCCGCGTAAGGCGATATGTTTTTGGCTATCCGATAATTTTGATAAATCAATGCTATACAAAACATTGTTGCCTATAGCTTCACTCTCCGGTAATTCAGTCTCAAAAGAATAGTCATAGCTGGGAGGTTTTAAGAAAGTATCATTGTGTTCAAAGTCTTTAAGATAGTGGATTGACTGATTTTGTACTTGGTAACATTTATTATCAAAGTCTTGTAAGTCCTCTGTGTTCTTGATGTTCAAGGTAGATGTTTGACTACTGCCCGCGATATTATATTCCTGCTCCAAACCATCGTCTTGTAGAAGCAAGTGATCATGCGAACCGTAAGACTTACAAAGTTCTTCGCCGTCTTTTTCCTCCTGATCAAGATCAAAAGTAACGCTTGATTTTATCTTACCTTCTAAATCACACCACTTGCCGAGTAGCTTTTCAACATCTATCTCTAGAGTTTTAAGCTCATGTGATATACCACCCGATTCTTGATATTTATATTTGTAATGCCTAAACTCGTATTCAAGTACTAAAGCCTTACTAAGCTCAAGAGGAGCTTGCCACTTACCGCTTGCGATAGCTTTCCAAGCAACCGATAGGGCGGTATCTATCTCCTCCTCACGGGTTATTGCTCCCGCTTTGGTAGGTTTCCAAGTAGCTGCATGGAATATTAACTCTTTAGCTAGTTCGCCTTTAGTTAGAGATGCAGCATAACCGCAAGCCAAATCTTTAGAAACAAGAGAGTAAGCAAAGCGTCTTGCTTTGTTTGCCTTGTCTTTGGGTAGGGTTTTTAATTTATCTCGAATAAACTCGGAATGAATATTAAATTCTTTAGGTTTTAGTTTAGATTTTCCACTAGCCTTAATACCTTCTTGGTGCTTCTTCTCTAATAAATCGTTACTATCTCTAGTTTTAAACTCGGTAGCTAAGGTACTATCGCTATTTAAAAATAGTTCCTTTAAAAAATCATTAAAAATAACTTTATGCGAAGCCCATAAGTTACTTTTAATATTCTTTATTTTTTCTTTAAGGTATTTATTTATATATAGTCCGGATTTTGCGACATAAGGGTCAGATTTAGTACCCATGTTTTTTTCTTCTGCATTTTTTTGACTCTTAAGATGATTATTATGACCGTCATCATTTAAACTATTTTGAGTATAATTGTTACCGGCGTAAGTAACGATTGTACCCTCACCTTCTGCGCTACTATCGCTTTTATCGAGCCGTAACGGATTTTGATTTAATTTATCTAACTTACACGTAATATCTGCTTTCGACTCTTGTACTTGAGAATAAGTAATAGCTTTTAAAGCTTCCGTCTGCGTGTTTGATAGATTAAATCTTATACCGTTAAGTACAAAATAGTTTGCACTCAAGTCGTTAGAGTTGGTAGCCAACTCATCCATACCCCTATTTTTCTTTATATTAGCACGATCTTTAATTTTATCTAATGCCACAATATATTCATCAGGCAAAGACACGGTGATTTTCCATAAAGACTTATCTTGTCTTTCGGTTAAATCGCCGTGATTACTCGTTGCATTACCCTCGTAAGTAATAATATTAGTTGTATTTTTATTATTAGTCTTATTATTACTACCTTGTTTTCTAACGTAAATATTTTGAGATTTAATAAACCCAAGTTTTTTTAAAGCTCTTATAGATTTTGATACGTCTTTTCGGTTGGAAGAAAAAATATCGGCAATCTCCCTATAAGAGGAAATAAAAGAAAAGTTATAGTAGGTGCTATCTGTACAACTATCAGAAAACAAGCGTTTTTGCGACATATAATTTTTATAACCTATTATATAAAACCGGAGCCACATAACTTTCTGTTTTGTATTTAAGGAAGTCTCGGAAGTAATAAGCTTCAATAGATCGTAGTTAATTTTAATAAAGAGCTTTGTTCTATCTAAATAAGCAAGCTTACACTCGCTAGCATAGTTATAAGGTAAATGCTCTCCTATTCTACTCGGGTATTGTTCGTTTAAATTATTAAAAACTGAACTCGGTAGAGTAGGAGTAATAACGTTCCTTTTATTTAAACCTAGTGCATTCCTATCTTTATCAATAAGAAAATATCCTTTTTTGACTAAACTGCTTTGCATAGTAAATACTAAGGATCTGGAGCAACCAAGACGTTCCGCCCAATCTTCACTCGGTAGAGCGCAAGATCTAATACTGCTTTGATTTTTATTAATTACTGCTAGGCTATTTGCAAGTATGTAGTAGAGTTTTTCGCAAGTCGTAAGGTTAGTAGTAGTTAATATATGTTCTAGGATGCAAGAGGAAACAGGAACGTAGGATTTAGTCTTGGTGAGATAGGTAAATGTATTTAGATTAGGTTTAACGTAGTCATTAAAGTTGAAAGATAAAATATTATCTAACGTAAGTGGATGAGAATTATTCTCAAACTGTAATAAATTTTGCATTTTGCTCCTTTTATGGAGCTAAAAAAACAAAGAATACTTGACTTTATGTATATAGTAGCCTAATATGGGCGTATAAGAATTATCCGGCTAAAGATTATCTTATACTATTTAATAAAAAACTACTGTTTTTATGAGGTGTTAAGTTCCCTTGTGTTCTTAGCGCCTTTTTTTATGTTTTGGTCTCTAAGTTAATCAAACTAGCTAATATGACATATATTGTCAATAAATATAATCATTCATTTATACGAACGGTATAGTTATCTGGAAAACTTAAGGCATTTTGAATAAAAAATTGCTTTAATATATCACTATCTATGAAATCACTTTTTACATAATCTAGTATAGAGCCTTGTTCTAGTTTAGACAAAGTAGCTAAGCTAAATGTAGTTAATTCGCTAAATTTTACTAAGCTTAAATTCAGCGCTGCTCTAGAGGCTCTTAATTGGAACACAGTTAATTTTCTTTTTATTGGAACCTTTAGGCTCTTTGGTTCCAGTGATATAGAAAGATTATCTAAAAATAAAATATCGTTTTTCTTAAAAAAATCTTCTAAAGCTAAGAGTGTATCTGTATGGCATTTTAAATACTCAGTATTTGGAGTTTTTTCTAATTTACCAATGGTAAATCTATTAAGGTCTACTAACTTGGATAAGTCAGTAACTCTTATTTTTAAAACACCGATAGCCGCTCTTAATTGAAAACCAGTTAGCATTATTTGTTCCTAGACGTTTTATAAATTCCATATAATTACACCGCTTAAAAGCAATGTCAAACCAAGAAAAGAAAAATATTATAGATCATAAAATATTACTGTTATTATGGTAATATTTATCATATAATATGATCTGTAATACAGTATTAATTATAATCAAGGAGAAAAGTAAAATGGGAGCAAAAATAATATGTGTGTGTAATCAAAAGGGTGGAAGTGGAAAAACCACGCTAGCAATGCATTTTGCTGGAGCCTTATCGTTAAGAAGAGTAAAAGTTTTAGTAGTAGATGGTGATGATCAAGGTTCTGCGGTAGAATGGGCAGCATTAGCTCCAGAAGGTATACCTTTTCCATCTAAGGTTTGTAGTTTAGCAAAAGCTGGACGCAAAATACATCAAGAAATAAAAAAATTCTTTGATGATTTTGATTATATAATTGTCGATTGCCCACCTGCTGCTGATTCCCCAGTAGCAAAAAGCTCTTTATTAGTTGCAGATTTAGCATTGGTTCCTTTTATACCAGGTGCCTTAGATATGTTGGCCGCTGTCTTGATTAGAGATACTATAGAAGATGTAAAAATATTAAACCCTGATTTAATGAGCAGGTTAGTTATTAACAGGATTGAACCACAAACTACTCTTACTCAGACAGTATTAGAACTAATTCCTAATTTTAATATGGATATATTAAACTCTAAAATACATAAGAGAACTGCTTATGGAGAAGCGGTACTCTCAGGTACTATCGTACATAATTTAAAGAAAAAAGCAAAAGAAGCCATCCAAGAGATTGAAGATTTGACTGACGAAATAATTACAGTAATAAATTCAAAATAGAGTGTAGCAAATGAATAAAGAAAAATTTTCTATTTTAAAACAAAAAATAACTCCAAAAGGAATAGCAGAAAAAAACTTTAATAACCAAGATAAGTTTGCGGTTGCTGACAATGTTTTGATCCCAATTGAAAACGAAATAAAAAAATCTTTAGTTTTAAGGAAGACTTTTTCTATACCAGAAGAAGAGATGATAAATTTTAAAAGAATAAAGAATCGTGCTTTAGATTATAGAGTAGTTATTTCTGACAGCGAGATAGTGAGATTAGGATTGATTCTTGTCACAAAACTTAATGATAAAGAATTTCAAGAAGAGATTTTGAATATAAATAAGCTTACAACAGGTAGACCTAAGTCATTGTAAAATAAACTATAAATACAGTATTATTAGTAATACTATATTTATGGTAATTATATGATTACCGTACTCACTGTAACATATTACTTGTTTTATTTTAAGAGTACCATTTTTGAATAGTGAGTGTCTGAGGAAGATGGTATAGAGTCTCTCAAAACTCTACAAAGCTTAAAAGTAAAGGCATAGAAGTCAAAAATCAGTAATAAAATCCATAAGAAAATGATGATAAAATACAAAAATCTTATGGAAATGGTTAAATCTTGTTTTAAAAAATTTTATCAATTTGAGGAAGATAATGATTTTTTGTATAAAAAACACGCCTAATTTGGGGAAATGTAGTAAATTGTGAATAAAAACCTAAACAATTTTGATACCGTGATTAAAATCAATATAAAAATCAAAATTTTTATATTTTATGCATTACGTAAGTTTACTGCATTTACATCAAAAATGGTGTTATGTTTAATAAGCCCAAAAATGATATGCGCTAATTTTCTCATAATTGCTACTAATATAACTTTACCGCATTTACCTCTTAATTTTAGTTTTGCGGCAAAATTCTTCATTAGCGGATTATGTTGCATCGCAGACATAGCAGGAAAATACAAAGCTTTTCTTAACCTCGAAGAACCTATTTTTGATATTCTGCTTCTTTTCTTTACCGAAGTACCAGATTGATATTCTCTCGGCGTTAATCCGGCAAAAGCCGCAAACTCTCTGCCATTCTTAAAAACTTTCATATCTGATACCGAAGATATAACGGCTACTGCCGTCTTCTTTCCTACACCCGGAACGGTTTGAATATTACCGACCTTTTCTTTAAGTCCGACGTTATTATCTAATATTTCATCTATTTTTTGTTCTAACTTCTCTATTTCTTTAAGTAAACTGACGCATAATTTTTCATATGTTTTGATCACCTCAGATGCTAAATGCTCTCTGCATTCTAAATAATTTTGTAATTTCCTGTATTGATCTTTTAAATTTTCAATACAATCATATATATTTCTTAATTCTAATATAGTAGGATCACTCGGGATATAAGACTTTAACTCATATTTACCCGCATATTCGGCAATAATCTTGCTATCAACTTTATCGTTCTTATGCCTTGATAATTTGCTTTTAGCAAAGGCATTAATACAAGCAGGGTTAACTATACTTACTAGATGACTTTGTTTAAATAAATAATCAGCAAATGCAATCCCGTATATGCCCGTGGCTTCCATGCACGCTGTAACTTTATCGACCTTATGCGAATTTAGCCATAGAGAAAAGTTTTTAAAACCGTCTTTGTTATTAGCAACACTACAATGATAACTTTTATCACTAATAATCATAGTAATTGATAATTCTTTTTTAGAAACATCGATACCGACAAGAACTTTTGACATGCCTATTCCGCTATTTAATTAAATAATAATGAATTGTAAAGCATTCTTACCTTAAAGCTAGTCATGTAAGTGTTAGTTACTTTTCTAAGATACCGTTCAGCTTTAGGCAGTTTCAGAGAGGGTCCTAATCAAAATTACAGATTCAAAAATCTATGGGTATGCACAGAATCTCCTCCCCCCAGCCTTCAAGTTTAAGCTTATATCTTCTTGAAAGCTTCTTGCAAGTCTTTAACTTACTTTTTTATCATACATGGGTATTAAGCACACAAAATAATTTTGTAGAGTTTTGAGAGACTCTAGAAAGAAAAGTAAAAAAGATTATGCGATGCTCAAACTTTGAAACATTAAAAAAATGTCACTATTTCTAGAGATTCACTTCCTAAATGGTGCTTTAATCCGACCAGAAAACGTACGTTATTATCTTTATTTTTAGTAGGCATTTCAACCACAATGCTAAATTTAAGTAAATTATTTTCTTTCTGATATTCTAAATTATAAATATAATTTAAAGAAATTTTTGACTTTATCAAAACTTCTAACTCCTCTTTTGTTATTTCTGTGAGTCCCGCTTTATTCAACCCTCCTATATTTTTCTTTTTAATATATTCTAATTTATCTCTTGAGAGGCAAACTTTCAGATTATTTAACGATAATTGTGTAGAATTAATAGAATTTAAAGCAAACTTTACATCATTTTCAAAAAATACAGGAGCTTCTATTTTATAAACTAGAAATATATCGTAAAGATACGATGTAATGCCCTTAGTTATATATCCAAATTCTTCTACTGGCCAGAAAATATCTACTTCATCATTATGAATAATTGTGTTTTCGTATTTTAGAAATTCTTGGCACAAAATAATTGATAGATAACTTTTAAATTGTGATGAATGAGTGGTATCTATATAGCCAATATATGGTTTATATAAATCCAATCCATGATGCAAAGCATCAACCATATTTATGGTTAAATTCGTGATATAAACAACAAAAAAATAATCACTAGGTCTGAATTCTTTATTATACAATTTACTTGATTTAGTCATTGTAACTTTAGGTGGAGGATTACCTATACAATCACCGGCTAATATAGCGCATTTTGTTATTTTTATAAGAAGCTTCGATAACTTTTTAAATATATCGTATCCATAAAGATTACTAAATGTTGTATCGAATATCAGTGCCAATTCCTTTTTTTTAACGTTAGGAGTAAGTATGCTTCTTAAATTATTATATTCTATATCTTTATAAGAGAGGATGTTTTTTATATCCTCTAACATTAAATTAATCTCCGTGTACATTTGATTTGAATTCAAATTTAATGTATTTTCCATCACTTCAAGAAAAACGTTACCACGGTTATTTAATGTATGTATTGTTGAATAAGTTTTCATAAATTTAATTTCTAGCTAATTCTATCTAAATAATTAGAATATATCTCTTCTAATAAATTAATTGTATTGAACAGCAATCATAAAACAGCCTAACACTTTTTTGAATTGTCCATAGTAGTAATTTTAGAAAATATTGTGGCATCATAATATTCCTCAAAAACACAGGATATGGAAGCCCCAAACCCATCTTGAATTTTCTATCTATTATAAATTTACGTTTGTAAAACATATTTTTATAAGTATTTTAAAGTATGTCATTTTGCATGAACAACCAAATGTTGCCTTATAGGATATTCATTTCTTAACTTTTTCATTTTACCGATAATTATAAGGATTACTTTAAACCGTGGTCTGACTAATTAGCTCCAGCAAATCGGTTTCGGTTAGAGACGCGCTTTTTTCGCTGTCGTCCAGTAACCCGATAGCAAGTTCTCTTTTATCCCGGTGCATCTTTAATATTTTCTCTTCAATAGAATGTTTCATTACCAAACGATATACGGTAACCGGTCTGGTTTGACCGAGACGATGGGCTCTATCCGAAGCTTGATCTTCAATTGCGGGATTCCACCACGGGTCAAGGTGAATAACGTAATCCGCCGCCGTAAGATTTAAACCGACTCCTCCCGCTTTTAAACTAAGTAAGAATAAATCGCCTCCGCCTGCTTGGAACTCTTCAACGCTAGCTTTTCTTTGTTTTTGCGGAGTACCGCCGTCTAGATATTGATAAGTTACCCCTTGTTGCTCAAGCCTTTTTTTAACGATAGCTAAATAATCGACGTATTGGCTAAACACCAATGCACGATGGTTATTGTCTTTTAGCTCTTGTACTATCTCGTCAAAAGCTTCCAGCTTGCTATTCGCTATTTCTATTTCATTATTAATTAAGCTGCAATCGCAACAAGCTCTGCGTAACTTTGTAATTTCTGCCAAGATACTAAATCTCTTTTTAGCGCTATCAGCATCGCTTATACTACTTATTCTTGCTAACGACTCCCTACGTAGAGCTTCATAAAAATTCTTTTCTTCATCGCTCGGCTCGATAAAAATAGTTTGCTCTGTTTTAGACGGTAATTCGTCAAGAACTTTACTTTTCATTCTTCTTAAGATAAAAGGTTGAATTAACCTTTTTAAGGTATTCCTTGCAACAATATCGCTACCGCGTTCTATCGGTTTGGTATATTTGTCTTGGAATAATTGCCTGCTACCTAAAAAGCCGGGGTTTAAGAATTCAAACAAGTTCCATAACTCCTCGGTTCTGTTTTCTATAGGAGTACCGCTTAGGGCTATACGATTAACCGCTTTTAGTTCGGTAATAATTTTAAATCTTTTAGTATTAAAATTTTTAATTGCTTGTGCCTCGTCCAAGACGATTACTTGAAATTGTTTGTTAGTCAATAACTCGCCTACTTGATAAAGTAAACCGTAACTGCAAATTAGTACGTCCATTTTAGTTAAAGGGGCTATTTGCTCTTCTCTGTTATTACCGCCTAGTATTATACAATTCAAACTCGGGGCGAACTTTTGACATTCTTCCTGCCAAACGTAACAAACCGAAGCGGGAGCTACTACCAAACAAGCTCCGTGAGTTGCCTGATCCAGCAGCAAAGCTATCGTTTGCACGGTTTTACCCAGCCCCATATCGTCGGCAAGACAAGCACCGAAGCCTAAATTAGATAACCTAGCCAGCCACTTAAATCCCTCTACTTGATAAGGTCTCAATTCTGCTTGTAGATTGTGCGGTACCTTAGGATCATAGCCGTTAGCGGAAGTAATTTTATTAATATGAGTTCGCCAATAATTATCGATTTCGGCATTTTTAGAGTTCTCGACAAACTCTTGCAACAGCGGCGCTCCGAGCTTATGGATTGCTTGCCCGTTTGCATCGATTTTGGCGGCTTTCTTTAATTCCTGTATTCTTTTAGCAAAAGAGGAGGTTAAAGCTATAAATCTCTTATCGCTTAATTCGATAAATCTACCTTTTGCTTGCTCCAGATTTTGTAAAAAGCTGCGCATTTCCATAACTTGACCGTCGTCTATAGTAACTTTGCCGTCGAACTCAAACCATTGATTATTACCCTTTATATTCAATTCCATATCGATAAAAGAGATTTCTTTATCGACAAACAAAGATTGCCCTTTAGGCCATTCGATAGTCAACGGTTGATCGTTCTTGCAAGTATTGAGTTGTTGCAATAACTCTAACGCGGTTTCTAATTCGGTTACTTTCCATTCATAATCTATACAATCCTGTTCCTGTAGTACCGAACAGGTTTGAAGCAAGCGGTTAACGTTGTCCCGTTCCGCTCGTAGATCTCTGATAACGCTTTTGTAATTATTATCAATTTGAGCGACGATAGTGCTATTACCTTTACCCGGCTTATAATAAGAACCTTTCCCGCCGAAAGGTCTAACAAAAAGCTTAGCTTTCAGAATTTCATCGATAAAAGTAAGTTGCGCGATGATATTAGGATCGGCGGGTTCGCTTTCTAACCCTTCGGAATTCTCAAATTCGGTTCTAATGCTAATGCTAGATGCCGCTTGTTGTACCAAGGATAGTACTTTGTCTCTTGCGCTAGAAGGTATTTTAATTCCGCTGTTACCTAGTATTTTGACTACGTCCAAGGTAGATTGCGAGATTTCAATTACCCGATATTTATTATCGCTTTCTTTTTTTAGCTTTACGGTAGGTAAGTGCGTACTTGCCGATTCAGATAATTTTACGGTAAAGCTATCTTTTGTTTCTTTAAATACTAATTCGGGAGTAGCTTTAGTTAACTCGATAGGTTCACCGGTATTACCGTCAAAAACCAAAGGATTATTTATTAATGCCGATAATCCCTTGTCGGAATCGATATAAAAATTACCGTAATAACCGTAATCGGGTTTTATACAATCTAGTACCGCCTTATCATACTCGGTCAAATAATCCAAATCATGTCTAGTTTCGTATAATCTCTTGAGCGAAGCTGGACGACCCTTATTCCAGCTACCGTTCCCCGTTCTTTTTTGTTCTACGGGTACGATCATTTCACGGCTTTTATTCGGGTATAGCGTCCAGACTAACCTTTTGTCATAAGATTTAGCAGCTTCGTTTTTATTGAAGTAACTACAGAGGCTCTCAAAAGCCCTTTCCCAATCTTCCTTATTCTTAATTATTCGGATAAAGTCGATATCATAAATCCGGTCGTTACTAACACCGACCTTATCGTCTTCTGCGGACTGAGTACCTAAAAATTGCTTTAGCACCGAGATTAAAGCAGGCAAAACTCCGTTATATATCGCACCTAGTTCAGATGCATATTTTTTAAGATCGATCGCTTTTGATTTTGTCCAATATACGACTAGAAACAAGATAAAACCGTCTAATACGTTATCAAGTATTTTATGAGCATTATCGGTAATGAGTAATATTTCTTCGTCGATTTTTTGAGTATTACTGCCGAAGCTTAGAAAATCCGTCAATAACATTAATAAGCGGTAAGAAGAATGATGACGTTGGGTAAAATACTGAGGCATTTCGGGAGTATTGCCGTAATAACGGGATTTCTCTAATTCTTTGGTATAAAGATTACTTAGCGATATATAATGTTTTAATAAATCTCGTACTTTGTCCGTGTGTTCCCATGGATTTTCTTTCAGTAAAGAGAGGATATGACAAATCCCGTAAATACCGGATAAACAAACGTTACGTTTTTTACTCAGTTCTTTGATTGCTTTTAATGCGGCATCAAAATGTATTAAAGCTTGTGTTTGATTATCCCGCAAGAACTCAATTACTCCTAGTATCGCCTGATTTGACGCTCGGTTGTTTCCGGTAATTTCGGCTAGGTAAGTAATTTTATCTAAATTACCTTCCAAAAAGAAAAAATCTAATAAAAGATCTCGTATACTACTGCTAGTAATAGGCAAACCGGTGAATTCATTATCAAGCCATTTTCTAATAACGGTTATTTCATTAATTTTATCATAACGATTAGCCTGTAGTATACTATTTATCCTTCCTACAATTAAAAATCCTCTAATTTCGGGAGTAAACTTTGCTAGCATGTCATCGGTAAAAACCTTGCTATTAAACTCGTGTGTTAACCTTTGAATAATTTTAGATACATAAACGTCGTCCGATCCATCCCATATCTCTTCAATGAGTAAACCGGGGTTATTCAAATAAATAGCTAATCTTAACTTATCTACGAAAACCGGATTATTACGAGCCGTTTTAAGCACGGATTCGGTATTAGCGGCGGCATATTCTCCGGTGATTGCATCAAGAGTTATGTGATGTAGAATATTAGTCGTGATCTGATTATTCGGTTGCAAAAGGCTTTTGTTGCTTAAGTTTTGAAAAATAGGAGTTAGGGTATTGTGGTTAAACTGCTTACCTAAAAAGTTTTTTAAGTCGCTGTCGTTAAGTACTCTAAGAAAATCGGTTTTAGAAAGATTAGTTTTAGTTAATGCTTTAAACTGTAATACTCTTTTTTCTAGGTACGGTAATCCGTTATATTGTTTTAAAACCGATTCGATGTTCATAAATTATTTGTTTATTAATCATAGAAATATTTTTAACAATAAAATTTATAGCTTTACATAATTATTTATACAAATGTAATTTTAGTTTATTAATTAGCCGTGTGGTTTATCGGTAATCCCCCGAATAAAAATACCGCTAAATTGTAATGAATCACATACATTACTATGTAACCCACTTGCTTCCGCCTTTAGAAATACAAAAAAGCACTACTTTTAACATTAATAAAACAAGGTAATCACTTTTTAAGTCTGAGAAAGCTAGATCGTCAACCAATCCATGTTCTATCTTATTCCTGAGATTAAAGCCTCTATTAGCGAATAGCAAAACCTTGAATTGAAACACAAGATCTTGTCCGAGTTTATTTTCAATAATTCCATTATTAAAGTTATTTTTAAAAGATTCCTCTTCTTGCTTCCTTTCTTTATTTCTATAAACAGCAGTATCATTTTGACTCTCTTGTATAAGATACCTAATCAAATTTTCAAATTGTGGTATAAGAATGGGTAGAGCTACGAGGTTTCTTTTATGAAACCAATTATAAAATCCAATGATAAATGATTCTAATCTTTCTTGAGGTATCATAGATTTTTTAAGAATAGTAATCCAATCATCTTCTTTAATATTGTTATGTTCCTTCCTGATAATTTCTAATCCTTCCATCACAGGACGAAGCATTATACTTGTACAAAAAGGAAAATACCGTTGAGTAAAATAAACTGCTAAATCATTTTCTAAATTATCTAAATTTAGAGATTCACATCGGCTTTGCAAATTCACCTTCGTCACTTGGAAAGAATTAATAACAGGAGAAAAAAGCCCTAGGGAAGTAGACTTTTCGATCTCTGTCTCTTGTTTTAACTTCTCTACAGATGGATATTCTACATAAGAAATCAAGGCTTTCAATGCTTCTAAAAAACTTAATCCAGATATTTTTTCTCTAATTTCTACAGATTTGTTTTGTATATAATCAGAATAATCTTGTGGTAAAGGAACTTTATAATGCTGGATTTCTTTAAGAAGGTTACTTGATGCGATTGAGAGTTTATCATTAATCTCTTTAATACTTGCTTTTGTCTCTTGTGTATTTGGATAGACTTCAAGAGCTTCTTTATACCAATGCATTTTATTGTTATTATCTTCCATTTGGTCTCCATATTGAGCATAAATTTCTCCTTGACTTATTTTACACTCATTGACTTTGTCATGTTTCTTTAACGTGCTATATACTTTTTCTAAAGCAGTCCAATTATCTAATGAATCATCATTTTTTATTTCTTTTTCAAAGATTGAAATTAATAAATCTTTATCCGATTCTTTTTCGTTTATTAGAAGTAAAATAATACTTTTTATAAAAGGAAATGATATTTCATCTTTTAATTGGATCAAGTTTTCAAATTTTTTAATAATTTCGTGGTGATTTTCTGTATTTTTAGTCCAGTTCGATAAAAATACTACTCTTTGAGAATAATCTATAATTTCAAAAACTTCTTCTTGGTTATTCAAATTGTTCGCAATAAAAAGTATATAGGATTTGATGGCTATTTCTGCAGTTCTTTTTTTATTCTTCTCCTGAATCACCCATAATACGTCTGCAACTCTAGCTTGAACAAGTGGGTTAGTGATTTTCTCTAATATACTATACAAAAAGACTATATGATTTGTAGGTATATCACTTAACCTTCCACTATCTCTGTCTCTCATGTCCATCATGGGAAGAAAAGGAGATTTTTGATCAGATAAGTTAAGGATAAAAGAGCAAACAAGTCGAAATAAAGAATATATTTCCTTTCGTAATATGTTCTCATTCTCTTCCGAACACTTTTTACAAAAGATACTGTAGTATTCAAGAATATCAGTATGAAATTCGGTTAAAATAGGTTCAACATATGTTTCGTAATCATCAAGTGATAATTCAACAGTTTTATTTAAAAACATTACTAATTTGCTTTTATATATTAATCTAGGCTTAGTATGTTAGAAATATAATTCCTACAGGAAATAAATGATAGTAGTTATTTATTTACGTCTCAAAAACACATGTTTCTGGAATCCCAAAATAAAAACCTGCTTTTTTTTAGTTATAATCTCAAAAAATCTGTTCCAAAACTGGTATCAATTGAAAAATCAAAAGAACAGGTTTGTATTTGGGTTTTTGGAATAAGAAAATTTTTCATAATCATTAAGATTTAATTTTAGATTCTAAGTTTTTAATTTCTTTTTTAGATAAACCTGTAAAATCTATGATTTCTTCAATATCCTTACCTTTACTTAACATTTTAATGGCAATTGCAATTTTTTCTTCAGCTTTACCGATTTCCATCCCTTTTTCTTCTGCTGAAACTATATAATCCCGTTCTTTTAGGGATTCATTGCGATAAGCAGTATATTCCTTTCTTTCGGCGGGAGTCATTTTTAAGACGT
>Ga0172372_10000896_pt1 | contig 46238 bp, 39 predicted proteins | sample LakKiv5m_2_FD_114544 | JGI IMG/M metagenome (GOLD analysis project Ga0172372, IMG submission 114544) | Freshwater microbial communities from Kabuno Bay, South-Kivu, Congo - kab_092012_9.5m | ecosystem: Environmental > Aquatic > Freshwater > Lake | place: Democratic Republic of the Congo...
GAGCCGCCCATTTTCCTGCTCGAGCTGGCGCAGGCGCTTCACGTCGACGGCCTCCAATTTGCCGTACCGCTTCCGCCAGGCGTAGATCGTCTGGTCGCTCACCCCGTGCTTCTTGGCGACCTCCGGGACCGTCTTCTGGTCCGCCTCGCGCAGAATGCGCACCATCTGATCTTCTGTAAATCGTGACTTCTTCATGGCTCCCTCGTGGCTCCAAGGGCGCCATTCTCTCAGGCTTCAGCTGGTCCGAAAAACGCCGGGCAGGTCACCGCGGCACACTTCGCCATGGGGTGTTGCCTTCGCATGAGATACGGGAGCGTCGAGCGTGAAGAAGTGCCTGTCATGTGCAGCGCCAATTTCCGGCGAGGGCTGGACCTGTGTCTGCGGTGCCGCTCCCACCACGATCGGCGGGACACTGTGCTTCGCACCTTTGGCTGTGGGATCCGGTGCGGGCTATTCGACCGAGTGGTATATGCGGCTCGCTGCCCTCGAGTCCGGGCATTATTGGTTTACGGCTCGGAACGAATTGATTACGGCACTCGCAAGAAGCTACCTGCCGACGTCGGGCCGATATATGGAGATTGGCTGTGGCACCGGTTGTGTCCTTGCGGCCCTTGGGGCCGCTTTTCCTGGATGGGAAGTGGTAGCAACGGAGCTACACCCAGAGGGGCTTTCCGTAGCAGGAAGCCGTATCGATCGAACCGCATCCTTGATTCAGATGGATGCATGCGATATCCCCTTCAGGAATGAGTTCTCCATGATCGGCGCGTTCGATGTCATCGAACACATTCCCGATGATGTTCGCGCTGTTTCAGAGATGAGTGCAGCGTTGAAATCAGGCGGGATGCTATTGATTACCGTTCCTCAGCATGAGGCGCTCTGGAGTGCGTATGATGTCGCCTCAAAACACTGCCGTCGGTATTCACGCAGGTCACTCACGGCATTACTTGAACGTGCAGGCCTGACGGTTGTGGCCACCACTTCGTTTGTCTCATTGGCGTTGCCGCTGTTGTGGTGGGTGAGACTACGGGACCGAAGGAAAGACCCAGTGAATTTTGATCCGGTGGCAGAACTTGAGTTGCCGAGCTGGCAAAATCGCTTACTGACCACAGTGATGCGAATTGAAGCGCGCTTGCGTAGTTTTGGACTGCCGCTCACATTCGGCGGTTCGCTTGTGGTTGCGGCACGGAAGCCCTGAATCAGCGTCGGGCTCCGGAAGATAGATTGCGACCGAAGCCGGAAGGCGGTGGACTTGGGCGGTCTACAACTGTTCTGCGCACATCGGTGCATCGCCCAGAAGTCTGCGGTTGAGGATAGCCGTTGCATGAGACCGGGTGCCCACCGAATGCAGGCGCCCTTCCTGCCGGGGCAAAGTCAGACGCGTCGCGCTGCAGGGAACCGATTTAAGATAGACTTCATTGTTCGATTCGTGAACAAAATCTGGGTTCAGCTGTGACCCACAGGCACGGAGTGCATCCTGCAATCAACCCCCGACGAATACAACCTCTACATTCTGACTGCCATCGCGTCTGGTGAGCGGGTGACCCAGCGTTCATTGGCTGCTGGGTTGGGCGTTGCCCTTGGCCTTACCAATCTGCTTGTCCGACGGCTGGTGGCAAAAGGTTACGTGCGCATGGCTGGCGCAGGCCGACGCCATGTTCGATATTTCATGACGGCAGCGGGGCTCGAGGCGCTCGCACGTGCAACACGAGTGTCGATGGAAAACACCGTCCGCCTGTACACCGAGACGCGCGATGTCATTCGCTTAGGGCTGTGCACAGTGTCGGAGCGGTGTCGTCTTGACCCCTACGGACGAAAATCCGTGGTGTTCTACGGCGCGGGCGACGTCGCCGAAATCGCTTATGTCAGTCTGCAAAGCACGGATCTGACGCTCGTCGGCGTTGTTGACGACGTTCGCGACGGTCGCTTTTTCGGTATGCCCATCCATCGCGCCGACATGTTGACGGCTGGACGGGTCGCCGAAGAGCCCTACTCCCAGGTGGTGGTGACCAGTGTGCGTTACGCGGACAAGATTAGAACGAGTCTGGAAGCGAGGGACGTGCCGCATACCCAGATCTCCTATCTGCAAGCCGGCATAGCTCCTTGGGGAACGAAAGAAAGGGCATCCAGAGTGGTGGGCGACTAGGACTGAACGGACCGGTGTTTTCCGCGGCGGTGCTGGCTGAGTCGCAGTTGATGCGAAGGTTGTTAAGTAGCCTTACAGATGCGGGTTGCCACACGTGGACTGCAGTCCTGGTTTGGAGTGGTCCGGAGCTCCATCTCCCACTGGCTCTGGGGCTGAGTGATTTAGCGCTAGAGGAAGCAATAAGCCGTGAGGCTAATCTGTCGCACAACAGCTGCTGCAGTAGCTTCGGCGCAGGGTCAGCTTTCAAGTGGCGACCAACGAGACTTGCGTGCTGTATCAGCAACTGCCGTATCTCTAGTTGGTCGAGCGCATCCAGGCGAACTCGCAGTAAATCTGCCTGCCACCGGCCGTCTACATCAGGCTCCGACGCCCCTCGACACTTGGGCCGCAAGGTTGGCTCGCCGCCAAGGTACGTTGACCGTGTTACCACCGCGGCCGCTCTGATGCAAAGCCAGGCCGCCGCATCAGCAGTGCCTCCGATAACTCGGCCGGCTTGACCTCTGAAACTCAGGACATGAAGGATATGTTCAGTCAAAAATCTATTCTGATCACCGGCGGCACAGGCTCATTCGGCAAACAATACGTCCGGACCCTTCTGGCCAGCAGCCATCCCAAGAAATTGATCGTGTTCTCGCGCGACGAACTCAAGCAGTTCGAAATGGCGCAGGAGTTCCCTGACACTAAATACCCGTGCATGCGGTATTTCATCGGCGATGTGCGCGATGCCGAGCGGCTCAAGCAGGCGATGAACGGCGTCGACTACGTGATTCACGCGGCCGCGCTCAAGCAGGTGCCGGCGGCCGAATACAACCCGATGGAGTGCATCAAGACAAACATCCACGGGGCCGAGAACGTGATTCAGGCGGCGCTGGCGGCGGATGTGGAAAAAGTGATCGCCCTGTCGACCGACAAGGCCGCCAATCCCATCAACCTGTATGGCGCCACGAAGCTGGCGTCCGACAAGCTGTTTGTGGCGGCCAACAACCTGGCGGGTGGTCACCGCACACGTTTTGCCGTGGTGCGTTACGGCAACGTGGTCGGGTCGCGAGGATCAGTAGTTCCGTTCTTCCATAAACTCCTCCGTGACCGATCCGACCATCTGCCGATCACAGATGCGCGAATGACGCGTTTCTGGATCACCCTGCAGCAGGGCGTGGACTTCGTGCTGCGTGACTTCGAGCGCATGCGCGGCGGCGAAATCTTCGTGCCGAAGATTCCGTCAATACGCATCGTGGATCTGGCGGCCGCGATGGCGCCCGGCCTCCCGGTGACGATCATCGGGATCCGCCCCGGCGAAAAGATCCACGAAATCATGTGCCCGGCCGACGATTCGCATCTGACGCTTGAGTTCGCGGATCATTTCGTCATCCGTCCGACGATTACCTTCTCCGATCACGGCGGCGAGTTCACGCCGAACGGTCTGGGGGAAGTCGGCACGCCGGTCGAGCAGGGCTTCGAGTACCACTCGGGCAACAACCCCCACTTCCTGTCGGTTGATCAGATCCTCGCGATGAATCGCATTGCGGGGGTCGCATGATTCCCTACGGGCGCCAGGACATTTCCGATGCCGATGTGTCGGCCGTTATCGACATACTGCGTTCAGACTTCTTGACCCAGGGGCCGACGGTCCCGGCGTTTGAAGAGGCGACCGCCGCGGCATGTCGGGCGTCCCACGGCGTGGCGGCCAATTCAGCGACGAGCGCCCTGCATGTGGCCTGCCTGGCCTTGGGGGTTGGACCTGGTGATGTGGTCTGGACCAGTCCGATCACGTTCGTCGCGTCGGCCAACTGCGCCCGCTACTGCGGGGCCGACGTGGACTTTGTCGACATCGATCCGCGGACCTACAACCTGTGTCCGGAGCGTCTGGCCGAAAAACTGGCGCAGGCGCAACAGGCCGGGCGTCTGCCGAAGGTGGTCATCCCGGTGCATCTGGCCGGACAGCCGTGCGACATGGCCGCCATTCACGCCCTCGGGCAGCAGTACGGCTTCCGCATCATCGAAGATGCGTCGCATGCGATCGGCGGTCGCTACCGCGGGGAGCCGATCGGCAACTGTCGGTACAGCGACATCACGATTCTGAGTTTCCATCCGGTCAAGGTCATCACCACCATCGAAGGCGGCATGGCGCTGACCAATGATCCGGGCCTGGCGCGTACGATGGCCCTGCTACGCAGCCACGGCATCACCCGTGAGGCGTCGGAAATGACGCACGCGTCGGATGGCCCGTGGTACTACCAGCAGATCATGCTGGGCTTCAACTACCGCATGACCGATGTGCAGGCCGCTCTGGGGCTGAGCCAGTTGAACCGGTTGGCCCCGTTCGTGGAGGCCCGGCACCGCATCGCCCAGATGTACGATCGCGCGCTGGCCGACCTGCCGGTGGTGACACCGTTCCAGCATCCCGACACCTTTTCCGGGTACCACCTGTACGTTGTGCGCCTGCGTATCGACGCCATTCACCGCTCCCATCGGCAGGTGTTCGATGCGTTGCGTGGTGCTGGGATTGGTGTGAATCTCCACTACATCCCCGTGCATCTGCAGCCCTACTACCGCGCGCTCGGCTTCGGGCCGGGGCAGTACCCGGCCGCCGAGGCGTACTACGCCGAGGCCATCACGCTGCCGTTGTACCCGGCGCTGACCGATGAGGCGCAGGCGAAGGTGGTGGACGCCCTCGCCGCCGCGCTCTCGGGGGCACTGTGACCGGCTCCGGATCGGGTGCCGACCTGCTGCTGGGCACCGTCCAGTTCGGCCTGGCGTACGGCGTGGCCGGTCGCGGGGAGGTGGTCCCGGAGGCCGAGGTGCGGTCTCTGCTGGAGCTGGCTGCCGCGTCCGGGATCACGACACTCGACACGGCACCGGCGTACGGCGACATCGAAGCCCGGCTGTCGGCTCTCTGTGACGGACTGCCGTTGTCGGTCGTCTCGAAGATCGCGCCGGTGCCGGTCGATGCAGCCGACGCTGGTGCGGCCGTACGCGCCTCAGTGCGCCAGTCGCGTGCTCGGTTGGGCGACCGTCTCACGACGCTGTTGTTTCACCGCGCCGACGATCTGTTCCGGCCGGACGCGGATGTGATCTGGCGGAGTGCCCTGGATGAGGCAGGCACGCTACGCGTCGGTGTGTCCGTCTACGACCCGGCGACACTCGTGCATCTGCGTGCCCGATACGGGGTCAGCGTCGCGCAACTGCCGGCCAATCCGCTCGACCAGCGCCTGCGTCATCCCGGGGTGGCCGACGCGCTGGCGGGCGTGGAGATCCATGCCCGGTCGGTCTTTCTGCAGGGCCTGCTGCTCCTGCCCGCCACCGACGTGCGGGCGCGGGTATCAGCCGCCGTTGACGCCCACGCGAGATGGACCGCCTGGTGCGGGGACCACGGCCTGTCGCCGGTGCAGGCCGCGCTGGCGGTGACCCGCGCGCTGCCCTGCGTCAGTGCCTGTGTGGTTGGTGTGGATCGACCTATCCAGCTCGAGCAAATCCTCGCCGCCGCCCACCAGGCGGCGCCCCTGGAGGCGCCCCTGCTGCACTCTGATGACCTGAACGTGATTGACCCGCGGCGTTGGTCCGCAGCCTGATCCTGATCGGAGCCCCTGCCATGAAACGTTGTGTCCTGTGTGGACTGCCCGAGACCCACGAGACCATTGCCTTTGACGACGCTGGTGTCTGCAACATCTGCCGCCAGCAGCAGTTCAAGCGCGACAAGATCGACTGGGCCGCAAACAAGCGGGCGCTCGATGCGCTCGTCGACGAGCATCGCGGCAAGTACGACTACGACTGCATCGTGCCGTTCAGCGGGGGCAAGGACAGTACCTGGACCTTGTACTACCTCGTGAAGGAATACGGCCTGAAGCCGTTGGTGGTCCGTTTCGATCACGGATTCTACCGTCCAAACCTCGAGGAAAACGTCAAGCGGACCATGCGCCGGTTGGGTGTGGACTATATGACGTTCACGCCGAACTGGCACGTGGTGCAGAAACTGATGCTGCAGAGTTTCCTCGAGAAGGGCGACTTCTGCTGGCACTGCCACACCGGGATCTTTTCGTACCCGATGTGGGTGGCGATCGAAAAACAGGTCCCGCTGATCTTCTGGGGCGAGCCCTCCGCGGAGTACACCGCCTACTTCAGCTATGACCAGGTGGAAGAGGTGGACGAAAAGCGGTTCAACCGCTACGTCAATCTCGGGATCAGCGCGGACGACATGTACGTCCGGTTGGGCGGCACGGTGGATATGCGCGATCTGAAGCCGTATTCGTATCCGCCCATCAAGTCCCTGCGCGCGCTGAACTACCGCTCGGTGTGTCTGGGGTCGTATGTGGCGTGGGACGTGCCCACACAGTCGGCGATCATCGAGAAGGAACTGGGCTGGAAAGGGGACCTCGTCGAGAACGTCCCGCCCCAGTACAACTACGAGAAGATCGAGTGCTACATGCAGGGCGTGCGCGACTACATCAAGTACATCAAGCGCGGCTACTCGCGACCGTCGCATCTGGTGGCCCTCGACGTGCGTGCGGGGCGGCTGACCAAGGAGCAGGGCGCCCAGATGGTGGCCGAGTACGAAGGCCGGCGGCCGAAGAGCCTAGATCTGTTCCTGGAGTTCGTCGGACTGTCCGAGGCCGAGTTCCTGGAGATCGCCATGGGCCATCAAGTGACCCCGTACGAGCATGATCCTCAGGCGACGCTGCCCGGAGCGGCCATGCCCGATCACGATCGGTGGAATCGCGATGGGGCGATGCCCACCGAGACCGCCCGCCAGCTCCTCACCGTGTGGCGGTCGCGTCAGGAGCTTGAGGCGTCCCGGTGAGTCAGTCGCTCGGGTCACGGCGCCACGTCGGCGTCGTGAACTATCAGGCGGGCAATCTGCAGTCGATTGGGAACGCCTTCGAACACCTCGGCACACTCGTCACCCGGGTCACGCGTGCCGCGGACCTGGCCGACTGTACACACTTGGTGTTGCCCGGCGTCGGCGCATTCGGGTTCTGTGCGGAGCGTTTAGCCCAGAGCGGGCTGCTCCCAGCCGTGCAACAGTGGGCCTTGGAGGATCGCCGGCCGTTGCTCGGCATCTGTGTGGGGATGCAACTGCTTGCTGACGGCAGTGACGAGTCGCCGGAGGTGCCGGGGTTGGGGTGGATGGGGGGGCGGGTCGCTGCGCTCATCGGCGGCGGTGTCGTGCGGATCCCGCACGTCGGCTGGAACACGGTGCGGTTTGACGTGGCCTGCGGCGAATTCCAGCCCGGCGATCAGGCGGATTTCTATTTCGATCACTCGTTTGCGTACGGGCAGCCGGCGCTGGGCCGGCGTGTGGCCTCCTGCGATCACGGGACGACGTTCAGCGCCGTGATCGCGCGCGACAACGTGATGGCCGTGCAGTTCCATCCGGAGAAGAGTCAGTCGGCGGGGCTGCGGTTGTTGCGCGGATTTCTGGCGGGATGATGCGGACCTCACTCAAGAAGCGCCTGGTGCCCAAGCTGCTCATCAAACACCGCCCGATGGGCCGTGTGGCGCGTCCCGTGCTGGTGACCACCCGGCAGTTCCGATCGGCGCGGGATGTCGGCGACCCGGTCTCCCAGGCAAAGATCTACGAGGCCCAACTGGCCGATGAACTCATCGTGCTCAACATCGACGGGACGCCCATTGGCGGCGACGAGGTCATGTTGTCGCTGATTGAGCGTCTCGCGTCCGAGACGTTCATGCCGCTCGCGGTCGGGGGCGGGGTGCGATCGGTGGACGACTTCGCGCGGCTGCTGGAACGGGGCGCGGACAAGGTCAGCGTCAATACCGCCGCGTTGGATCGCCCGGCCCTCATCACCGAGGCCGCCGCCCGGTTCGGCGCCCAGTGTGTGGTCGTGTCCGTGGATTTCCGCACGGAGGCGGACGGGACGGCGCGTGTGTACCGCGATCATGCGGGTGTGTCGACCGGCCGGCTGGTGACCGAGTGGGCCGCCGAGGCCGCCGCCCGCGGTGCCGGGGAGATTCTGCTGACCGATGCCGATCGTGACGGCGGCGGCCCGGGCCTGGCCTGCGACGTGGCGCGGGCCGTCTCCGATCTGGTGCCGGTGCCGGTGATTCTCGGCGGCGGCTGCGGCCTGGCCGAGCACTTCGTGGAAGGGTTTCTCCGCGGTGGTGCGGAGGCCGTGACCGCCGGGACCTTCTTCTGCTTCCGGGATCAGAATCCGATGCAGACCCGCGCACACATTCGGAATGCGGGCATTGCCATCCGCATGGAGACATGATGCAGCTGACCCAGACGGATCGTTGGCGCACACCCGCCATTGAATGTTTCCTGCTGGTGCCTGATCTGGTGACGCCGGCCTACGTCGACTGGCTGAATGACCCGGAGATCAACCGGTTTCTCGAAAGCCGGTTCGTGGTCCAGGACCTTACCGGCGTGCGTGCGTTCGTGGCGACGCAGCTGGCCGATCCGAAGACGCTGTTTCTCGGCATTCGCAGTGTGGCGCTTGGCCGCCACGTGGGCAACATCAAGCTGGGCCCGATCGATCGGCAGCATGGTCTGGGCGAGATCGGCATCATGATTGGCGACCGCGGGGCCTGGGGCCAGGGGATTGGTGCCGAGGCGATCCGGGTCGTCGCCAGCATCGCGCAGCACGAACTCGGTCTGCGCAAACTGACGGCCGGGTGTTACGGATCCAATGTGGGGAGTGCCCGGGCGTTTCTCAAGGCCGGCTTCGAGATCGAAGGCACTCGTCCGGCCCACTTCCTCCTCGACGGCAGGCCGGAGGATCTCACGTTGATGGCCCGCCACCTGTTCAGGATTTCCGCATGAGTCACTCCGCTGCTCCGCGTGTGCTCGCCGTCATTCAGGCGCGCATGGGTTCCACACGTTTTCCCGACAAGGTCATGCATCCCATCGGCGGGATTCCCATGATCGAGGTGTTGTTGTCGCGGCTCTCGCGCGCCGCGCTAGTGGACAAGATCGTGCTGGCCACGTCCGAGGACCCGCGCAATCTGCCGCTGGCGGCACACGTGCGCGCGCTGGGCTACGACGTGTTTCAGGGCAGCGAGCATGATGTGCTCGATCGCTACTACCAGGCGGCGCGGCCCTACCAGCCGTCGGTCGTCGTCCGCGTCACCGGAGACTGTCCGCTGATCGATCCCGACGTGGTTGATGCGGTCATTGCCGCTTTTGATCAGGGCGGTGCCGAGTACGTGAGCAACATTCAGCCGCCGACCTATCCTGATGGACTTGACACCGAGGTCTTTGCATTCGGGGCCCTCGAGCGGGCCGCGCGCGAAGCCACGCGGCCGTTCGATCGCGAGCATGTGACCCCGTACCTGCGCGAATCGGGCCTGTTTGCCACCCGCAATGTGGCGGCCGACGGTGACTGGTCTGCGCAGCGGTGGACCGTCGATGAACCGGCGGACATGTCGGTGGTGGCCGCCGTGTTTGAGGCGTTGGCCCCGCGCCGTGACTTCGGCTGGCGCGAGGTGCTGGACCTGCAGCAGCAGCGCCCTAGCTTCTTTGATGCCAACAAGACGCTGCAGCGCAACGAGGGTGCAACCATGGGCACGGGACAAAAGTTGTGGAAGCGCGCGAAACAGGTGATTCCCGGCGGCAACATGTTGCTCTCCAAACGGGCTGAAATGTTCCTGCCCGATCAGTGGCCGGCGTATTTCAGCAAGGCGCGCGGCTGCCGGGTGTGGGACCTTGACGGGCGCGAATACATCGACATGTCCATCATGGGTATCGGCACCAACACCCTCGGGTACGGACACCCCGAGGTGGATGCGGCCGTCCGGCAGACGATCGACGCCGGCAATATGTCCACGTGGAATTGCCCCGAGGAGGTCTATCTCGCCGAGAAGCTGGTGGCGATGAATCCCTGGGCGGGAATGGTGCGTTTGACGAGGTCAGGAGGGGAGGCGAATGCGGTTGCCACGCGCATCGCCCGCGCTGCGGCAGGCAAGGCACAAATAGCATTTTGCGGCTATCACGGATGGCACGACTGGTACCTCGCCGCAAACCTGGGAGACGGCAAGACCCTGGCCGGTCACCTGCTTCCCGGACTTGAGCCCAACGGCGTTCCGGAGGAACTGCGGGGGTCGGTGTTTGCGTTTAACTACAACGACTTTGACGGGCTACTAGGCCTTGTCGAGACCAAAGACATCGGCGTGATTGTCATGGAGGTCGTTCGTAATCAAGGTCCCGTGGACGGTTTCCTGCACAAGGTGCGTGACGTTGCCAGTAAACGCGGCATCGTACTCATGTTTGATGAATGCACCTCCGGATTCCGTCAGACGTTTGGAGGGTTGCACACCGAGTTCGGCGTGGAGCCCGACATGGCGATATACGGCAAGGCGATGGGTAATGGCTATGCGATCAACGCGATCGTCGGTCGCCGGGAAATCATGGAAGCGGCCCAGACGACGTTCATCAGCAGCACGTTCTGGACCGAACGCATCGGCCCGACGGCGGCGCTCGCAACACTCGACATCATGGCGCAGGTGCGGTCGTGGGACACGATCACCAGGACGGGCCGGGACATTACCGAGCGGTGGGTGGCTCTGGCGGCCAGACACGGCCTGACGATCAGCACCTCCGGCCTGCCGGCCCTGACCGGTTATGCCTTTCAGGGCCCCAACGCACTGGCGTACAAGACGTTGGTCACCCAGGAGATGCTGGCCAAGGGCTACATTGCGGGCACGAGTGTCTACGTCTGCACGGAACACACGCGCGAGATCGTCGACGGGTACTTTGAGGCCCTCGATCCCGTCTTTGGCCTCGTGCGCGAGTGTGAAGACGGGCGGGACGTCACGACCCTGCTCAAGGGCCCGGTCTGCCACGCGGGTTTCAAGCGGTTGAACTGATGGGACTGCGAGTGGCCATGCGGGCGGATGCCTCGACGGTGATGGGCGCCGGACACGTGTCCCGGTGTCTGACGATTGCCGAGGTGATTGTGGCGCGGGGAGGTCGGGTGCGTGTGCTCGGTCGGACCATGCCGCAGCATCTGCGGGCGTGGATTGAGGCGAGCGGCCACGAGTTCGTGGCACTCGACAGCCCGGCCGAGCCCGTGTCCGACCTTGCACATGGCGCATGGCTGGGCACCTCGCAGGCGGCCGACGCCCGCGATGTGGTGGCCGCCCTGGGCGACGGTGTGTGGGACTGGATGGTCGTGGACCATTACGCCCTCGACGCGCGCTGGCAGGGAGCCGTGCGGACGGCCGTGCCCAGAATGCTCGCCGTCGACGACCTTGCGGACCGTCGACAGGATGTCGAGGTGCTGCTCGACCAGAACCTGCCCGGGGATCCGGAGCGCTACCGCCCGCAGGTGCCGGCCCGCTGCAGGCTGCTGCTCGGACCGTCCTACGCGCTGGTGCGGGAGAGCTTTCGAATCGCGAGGCGGACGGCGCGGCCGCGCAGCGGCGCCGTGACGCGAGTCCTGGTGTTTGTCGGCGGAGGCGACGTCGACAACTACACGTCACGCGCCATCCTCGCGTGCCGCGCGGCAGGGATCGGTCCAGGCCAGGCCGACGTGGTGATCGGCGCGGGCCACCCGGCCGTGCAGACGGTGCAGACGCAGTGTGATGAGGCCGGGTACCGCTGCCATGTGCAGACCACGGACATGGCGCGGCTGATGGCCGACGCCGACTTCGCCATCGGCGCGTCAGGCTCGGCCAGTTGGGAGCGGTGCGCGCTCGGACTGCCGACGCTCACCTTTGCGACCGCCCGCAATCAGGAGCCGATCCTCGACGGGCTCGTGGCGCAGGGCGCCGTCCTCGCGTTGCCGGCCGGCGCTCCGGTGACGGTGGACACGCTGACCGAGGTCCTGCGCGTCGCCCGGCATGCGCCCGCGCAGGTTCGGGCGGTGTCGGAGGCGGCCTGGCAGCTGGTGGACGGCGCCGGCACCGACCGCGTCTGCGACGCGATGGAGGCCGCATGAGTCTGGCCATCAGCATCCTGTGCACGAACCGCAACCACCCGGTGGTCGCCCGGCTCCGGCAATGGTCGGACGACATGACGACGCGCGGCCACCAGGTGTCGCTGTGTTTCGACAAGAAGGACCTTGACCGCGGGGACCTGCTGTTTCTGGTCTCGTGTGCCCAGATCATCCGCGACAGCGAGCGGTACAGATTCGGCGCGGTGCTCGTGCTGCACGCGAGTGACCTGCCGCAAGGGCGCGGATGGTCGCCCCATGTGTGGGCGATTGTGGGAGGGGCCAACACCATCACGGTCTGCCTTCTCGAAGCCCGGGATCCCGTCGACTCCGGCGACGTGTGGGGACGCATCATCTTCACACTCGACGGGCACGAACTGCTCGACGAAATCAACGAGAAGCTGTTTGCCGCCGAACTGGCGCTGATGACTCGGGTCGTGGAGGCCGGAGGGCGTCTGGTGCCGACCCCGCAGGTTGGGGAACCCGGCGCACCCTTGAGGCTCCGCACACCGGATGACAGCCGCCTCGACCCATCGCGTTCCCTGGCCGATCAGTTCGACCTGCTCCGCGTCGTGGACAACGACCGGTATCCTGCGTTCTTCGACCACCGCGGGCACCGCTATGTGATTCGAATTTCGAGGGACGCGAAGTGACACCGCATCGCCAGACTTGGTTAATTTTTCTATTGGCTGCAATTTGTAACGCCATCGGTTGCAGCGCCAAGTGGACACCGACCAAGCCGGGAAGAGTCGGCGTCGCCGCCAGCTGGACACCGTCGAGATCGATGAGTGAACCGCGGTATCAGCATTCCATAACGCGTCTGATGTCCGGAGACATTCTCGTGGCCGGCGGCCGGACGCCGGTTGCTTCTGTCGAAACCAACGTGATTCGATCCGCCGAAGTCTATCGTGCCAAGCATGGAATATGGTCCACAGCTGGTTCGATGCGTCAGGCCCGTGCTTACCACGCTGCGACACTCTTGAATGATGGCCGAGTATTGGTGACAGGGGGAATCAACTTGGTAGATGGGGTGTTGGACTCGGTTGAATTGTTCTGGTCTCACAATTTGGAATGGACGGCTGGTGCCCCTATGCACACGGCGAGACGTGAACACACCGCGACGCTCCTCAGGGATGAATCGGTGTTGGTTGCCGGGGGGCAAAATGGTTCGCCGCTGAGGTCGGCTGAAGTGTTCGACCCGCGTGATGGTCACTGGCGTAGGGTAGGCGACCTTGCGAATGCCCGCCAAAGCGCTTCGGCAGCGTTGCTGCCCAATGGCCGTGTGCTTGTTGCTGGTGGCGTTGGGCAGAACAGAGCGGACGACTACTTAGATTCAGCGGAGATTTACGACCCAGTGTCCAAGAACTGGAGCGTGACCGGAGCACTGGCTGAAGGTCGAGACTACACGACTCTTACTCCGCTTCGCGATGGCCGTGTGATCGCAATCGGTGGGCGAGGTTCGGCAGGTGCCCTGTCTTCTATGGAAGTGTACGACACGCGCGGTGGCTCGTGGATTCAGGCAGGTCGTCTCCGCGTTCCTCGCTACGACCATCGAGTGGTCGTGATGCCGTCCGGTGTACTCATGGTCATCGGCGGCCTTGGTAGCGATGACCGGGTTTTAGATTCCGTCGAGCTTATCGATCCGATTCGGTTCATAAGCGACGTCGGCCCTCGTCTTTCCATGCCCCGGTATGGGGCTGGCGTAACTACTACTACGAGCGGGCGCGTGGTTGTCACTGGGGGAGCTCAAACACTAAGCGATGCTTCCACAATATACGCCTCATCCGAGATTCTATTCGCTGGCTCTCATATTGCGAGACTAGCGCCCTCCATTGGGAGTGTGCGGCGTGAACCTGGCTACGTCATCATCATTGGACATAGATTCACTGATTATCTCCAAAGATCTGGAGGTGGATTCCAAAACGACTCCGCCGTCGCACCAGTGATAACAGTTGCTTGTGAGCCGACCCACACAACCGTTCCGACTGCTGCGCCGGGGCAGCAGTACTGGTCAGACTCAGAAGTCAGGTTGGCAATTGTCGACACGTGCCCGGACCAGCGACTGGTGGTGACATTGGAGACACCTTCCGGTGCGAAGTCGTCGGCTTCTACCGCCGATGTTCGCAAAGCGAATAGCGTTTCGGTAGAGAAAAGCGAATAGCCTTGTCTCATCCAAATTCGATTAATTTGGCCGGTCGAGCGATTGGCCTCAATAGTCCACCATTTGTGATTGCCGAAATGTCCGGCAACCACAACCAGTCCCTCGACCGCGCTCTTGCTATTGTAGATGCGGCTGCCGCCGCTGGGGCCCATGGTCTCAAGCTGCAGACTTATACCCCCGATACAATGACTCTCGACCTCGATGAGGGCGAGTTCCATATCAGCAATCCGTCCAGCCTCTGGAAGGGGACGTCGCTGTACAAACTCTACGGCGAGGCCCACACGCCCTGGGAGTGGCACCAGCCGATTTTTGACCGCGCCCGCGCCGCCGGGCTCATCGTGTTCAGCACACCGTTTGACGCCAGTTCGGTGGAGTTCCTCGAGTCGCTCGACGTGCCGTGTTACAAGATCGCGTCGTTTGAGAACACCGACCTGCCGCTGATCCGTCGCGTGGCGGCCACCGGCAAGCCCCTGATCATTTCCACGGGCATGGCGAGTGTGGCTGAGCTTGATGACACGGTGCGCGCCGCCCGCGAGGCCGGGTGCCGCGATCTGATCCTGCTCAAGTGCACCAGCACCTACCCGGCGACACCGGTGAACACCAACCTGCGCACCATCCCGCACCTGCGCGAGTTGTTCGGGTGCGAGGTCGGCCTCTCCGATCACACGATGGGCGTCGGCGCCTCCGTGGCGGCCGTGGCACTGGGCGCGACCGTCCTCGAAAAACACTTCACGTTGTGCCGTGCCGACGGCGGCGTGGACAGCACGTTTTCGATGGAGCCCGAAGAACTGACCCAACTCGTGGTGGAAAGCACACGCGCCTGGGAGGCGATGGGTGAGGTGGCGTATGGCGCCATGCCCGCAGAGCGCGCCTCGATTCAGTTCCGGCGGTCGTTGTATGTGGTGAGTGACCTGCGCGCCGGCGATCTCCTCACGTCGGCCAATGTCCGCGCCATTCGTCCCGGCCACGGGCTGCCGCCGAAGTTTTTTGAACAGGTCCTCGGTAAACGGGTCTCGCGTGATGTGCCTAGGGGCACGGCGCTCTCGTGGGATGTGATCGGGTGATGGCGCGCACAGCCGAATCCGCCAGTGTCTGCATCCTCGACTACGGGTCGGGCAACGTGCAGTCGGTGTTTAACCTGGTCTCCACCATCACGCCATCGGCGCAGGTGTCCAACGACCCGGAGGCGATTCGTGCGGCCTCGCACCTGATCCTGCCAGGGGTCGGCGCGTTTGGCGCCTCGATGGCCAAGATTCGCGCCCGCATCCCGCTCGACGTCGTCGAAGACGTCGCCCTCAAGCAGGGACGCCCGCTGCTGGGGATTTGTGTCGGCTTCCAGGTCATGGCGTCGGTGGGCTTCGAGTTCGGCGAACATCAGGGACTCGGGTGGCTGGGCGGATCGGTGCGGCGCCTGGAGGCCGGGACCCTGCCCCTGCCGCACGTGGGCTGGAACGACATCCGTGTCGAGCGTGACTCTCCGTTGTTGACCGGGATCCGGCCCGCGGAGGATTTTTATTTTGTCCATAGTTTTGTGGTCACGCCGGCCGATCCGTCCGACGTGGTGGCGACCACCGAATATGGCGAGTCGTTTGTGGCGATGGCGTCGCGGGGGAACCTGCATGGGGTGCAGTTCCATCCCGAAAAGAGCCAACGCGCGGGCCGCCGCCTGTTCGAAAATTTTCTGGCGCTGGCGTAACGCGGGCGGAACGCATGAAGAAAGAACGTCTCATCCCCGTCCTCCTGCTCCGGAATGGATTTCTCGTGCAGAGCAAGGGGTTCAAGAAGTGGCAGAACCTCGGCAATCCCACGTCGTCGGTGGCGCGCTTGAGCGAGTGGGCCTCTGACGAACTGATCTATCTCGACATTTCGCGCGATGGCGCCCACGACCTGCGGCGCGATGATCTGGGGCATCCCAATCGGGGCACCTTCCTGGAAATCATCCAGGATGTGGCGCGTGTGACCTTTATGCCGATCACGGTCGGCGGGCGCATCCGCACGCTGGAGCACATCGAACAACGGCTCCGCTGCGGGGCCGACAAGGTGGCGCTTAATACCCAGCCGCTGCGGGATCCGTCCTTTCTCGACCTCGCCGCGCGGGAATTCGGGGCGCAGTGTCTGGTGGCCTCGATGGACGTGAAACTGATCGATGGCCAGTACGAAGTGATGGCCGATGGCGGCACCGAACGCACGGGGTTGTCGCCGGTGGAGTGGGCCCGCACCGTCGAAGGACGGGGCGCCGGAGAAATCCTGCTCAACTCGATCGACCGAGACGGCATGCGGACGGGGTATGACATTCCCCTGCTGCAGCAGGTCTCCGACGCGGTGCGGATTCCCGTCATCGCGTGTGGCGGCGTCGGCGAGTGGAACCATCTGACCGAAGCGCTTGACCAGACGCAGGTGGACGCGGTGGCCGTGGCCAACCTCCTGCATTTTGTGGATCAGAGTGTGTACCTGGCAAAAAAATATCTGTTTGAACATGGCTGCAACGTGCGTCCGCCCGACCTGCTCGGCGCCGTGCAGCCGTAATCGATGTGTTGAGGAGTGACGGATGAAGTATTGCAAGCGTTGTGTCTACCCGTTTGTGGCGGTCAACCTGCACGTTGACGATGACGGCGTGTGTTCGGCGTGCCGGACGTTTGAACAGTTCGAGGAACTGAAGCCGGAATTCTGGGCGCAGCGGCGTCAGAAGTTCGAGCGCATCGTCGAGGAAGTGCGCGGCAAGTCGAGTGGCAACTACGACTGCCTGGTGCCGGTCAGCGGCGGCAAGGACAGTTATTACCAGACCCACATGATGGCGGCCGAATACGGACTCAAGCCGCTCCTGATGACCTACCACGGCAACAACTATCTGCCCGAGGGTGACTACAACCGCGACCGGATGCGGCATGTGTTTAATGCCGATCACATCGTCTGGGGGCCCAGCGTCGAGGTGCTCAAGAAGTTGAACCGGCTGTGTTTCCGCCGGATGGGCGACATGAACTGGCACGCCCACTGCGGCATCGTCACGGCGCCGATCATCATTGCCGCGCGGTTCAACATCCCGCTGATCATCTGGGGCGAGACCGCCTGGGATATTTCCGGGATGCATGATCCCGACGACTACATCGAGTTCAGCAAGCGCAGCCGGCACGAACACGATCTGCGCGGGTTTGAATGGTACGACCTGATCAATGACCCGCAGGATCCGCTGACCGAGCAGGACATGAACTGGGCGAAGTACCCCACCGATGAGGAAATCCTCAAGGTCGGCGTGCGTGGCATCTACATCGGCAACTTCTTCAAGTGGGATCCCAACGCGCACACGCCGCTGATGCAGAAGTTGTATGACTGGAAGGCGGCGGAGCAGCCGTTCGAGCGGACCTACCGGATGATGTCGAACCTGGACGACCGGTACGAAAACGGCATCCACGACCTGCTCAAGTTTGTGAAGTTCGGATATGGCCGCGCCTCCGATCACGCCTCCAAGGACATTCGCACGGGGTACATGACACGCGAGCAGGGGGTGGCCGCCGTCCGCAAGCACGACCATGTCGTGTCGAGTGACCTGGCCTACTGGCTCAAATATGTGGACCTGACGGAGGACCAGTTCTGGCAGACCGCCGATACCTTCCGTGATCCACGTGTGTGGCGCATCGAGAACCATCAGTGGGTCAAGGACACGGTGTGGGGTGCCCCGGAGTCGTTCGGCGACGTGCGACTGACGCCGGAGGCGCTGGCTGAGTGGCAGCAGCGCGCGCGGCAGTTGGGCGCCAGCCGATCGTGACAGCCGGGCCTCTGCATATCGTCCTCGCCGGCGTGGCGATGACCAAGTTCACCCGTCTCATGGCGCACGTGCAGGCGCATCATGACTGTCGGGTGTCCTACATCGTCACGACCGCCGAAGGGGCGGCCTTGTTGAAGGCCGACGGCGTGCCCGATGCGGCGATTCACCTGATCGACGCACGCCCAGGGTTGCCAGAGCCGACGGCCGACGACGTGGCCTATCTGGCGTCGTTGGAGCGACCGGGCATCCCGACGGTGCACAACATGATTCGGGCCGATCCGTACGTGAGCCGGCTGCCCTATCGCGACGCCCTGGCGTACGGCGTGCATCTGGCCAGGGGGTTTGAGCGGTTGTATCGGCAACTGCGGCCGTCCGTGGTGCTGGGCGGTCATGACCGGATGCTGGCCGCCCTGTCGGCGGGCGTCGCCGCCGTCGAACAGCTCCCCTGGTTTTCGTTCAGCTTTTCGGTGTTGCCGGTCGGATACGTGGCGCTGAGCGAACGGGTCGTGCCCGACGAACTGGTGCGACTCACCGAGGGGCCGGTCCCCGGCCTTCGCGACAAGGCGGAGGCGCTGTTGCGGGAGTTTGAACAGCGCAGCCTTCGGGCCCCCGCCTATGTGTCCGCCCATACGCTAAGTCTGGTGGTGCAGAAGCTCGGAGTACACGCACGCGGGGCGCGTGACGTGCTCAGGCGCCAGTTCGGACCGTCCAGCGACCGCTTCAGCACACCGGCGTTCGGGGCGATTGCGCGGCAGTACGTGCGCAAGCGGGTCAATCTGCTGCGGTTTCCCAAGGACTGGTTTCTCACGACGCCGCCCACACAGCCGTATCTGTTCTTCGGGCTGCACATGCAGCCGGAATCCAGCATCGACGTGTATGCGCCGTTTTACGCCAACCAGCTCGACACGATCGAGAAGATGGCGCGTGCCATTCCTCCGACACACAAACTTCTGGTCAAGGTCCATATCAGCGACGCCGACAATTATTCACGCGCGCAATTCCAGTGGCTCCGCAGCCTCCCGGGCGTCGAGATGGTGTTGCCCACCGTCTGGTCGCGACCATTTGTCGAACAGGCCGCGGCGATCATCGCGATCTCCGGCACGATGGGCCTTGAGGGCGCCTTGCTCGGCAAACCCGTGATCGCACTGGGACGTATGGCCTATGCCAGCTTTCCGACCGTCGCTGGGGTCGGCGACATTCACGAGATGCCTGCGGTCATCCGCCGACAGCTGGCGCTGCCGCATCCGGGGCGCGAGGCCATCTTGGACGCCTACGCCGACTATCTGAGTCGTTTTACCTGCGCCACGGGGCCACACACGACGAGTCAACTGGATGACTGGGTCGCCACTCTGGAGCCGTCGTCGGATGAACGGGATGGGTTCGTGACGTTTGTCCGATCCCTCGACGGTTATCTGCGGCGACAGGGCGGGATGCAGACACAAGGACACACATCATGAAAAATTTTGCAGTGACTGGCGTGGCCGGGTTCGTCGCGCCGCGGCATCTCAGGGCGATTTACGACACCGGCAACCGGGTGGTGACCGCCGTGGATCCGAATGACTCCGTGGGCATGCTGGACTCGTTCGGCTACGACATCCGGTTCTTTCGGGAGATTGAGCGCTTTGATCGTCACCTGGACAAACGGCGTCGGAGTGGACCCGATGAACGCGTGCATTACGTCAGCATCTGTTCACCCAACTATCTGCACGACGCCCATGCGCGCATCGCCCTGCGCAATGAGGCAGACGTTATTTGCGAAAAACCTCTGGTGGTCAATCCCTGGAACCTGGATGCCCTTGAACAACTCGAAGTCGAGACCGGCCACCGCGTCTACACGGTGCTGCAATTGCGCCTGCACCCTGACCTGGTGACGCTGCGTGAGCGCCTGATGGCCGCGCCCGGGCGCCGACACCAGGTGCAGTTGTCCTACGTCACCAGCCGGGGCGCGTGGTACGACATGTCCTGGAAGGGCATTGAAGCCCACTCGGGCGGCGTGAGCGCCAACGTGGGGATTCATTTTTTCGACCTGCTGATCTGGCTCTTCGGCGGTGTCCGCGATTCACGGGTGCACCATCGTGACGCCCGCTGTTTCTCCGGAGCGCTGGACCTGGAGCGCGCCGACGTCCAGTGGTTTTTGTCAGTGGATCGTCACGACCTGCCCTTTGCCGCCGTGCCGGGCAAGTCCGCCACGTTCCGCAGCATTACCGTGGATGGAGCCGATGTGGAGTTTTCTGACGGCTTCACCGACCTCCATCGGCGCGTCTACGAGGCGTGTCTGGGCGGGGAGGGCTTCGGCATCCCCGATGCCCGCCCCTCGATCGAGCTGGTCCATCGAATCCGCCATGACCACCTGCAACCGTCCACCGACGTCCATCCCTTCCTGGTGGCCCGGAGGGCGCGATGAACTACTTCGTGCACGAATCGGCCTACGTGGACCAGCCGTGCGAAATTGGCGACGGCACCAAGGTCTGGCACTTTTGTCACATCATGCCCGACGTCCGTATCGGCACCCGATGCAGCTTCGGGCAGAACTGCAACATTGCCTCCGGCGTCATCATCGGCAACAACGTTCGCGTCCAGAACAACGTGTCCATCTACACCGGGACCGTAATCGACGACGATGTCTTTCTGGGACCGTCGTGTGTGCTCACGAACGTGACCAATCCACGGGCGCAGGTCAATCGTCACGACCTGTACGAAACCACGCGGCTGATGCGCGGATGTTCGGTGGGTGCCAATGCCACGATCGTGTGCGGTGTGACGATCGGTCGCTATGCCCTGATTGGGGCGGGGGCCCTGATCAGCCGCGACGTGCCCGACTACGCCTTGATGGTGGGGGTGCCTGCACGGCGATCGGGCTGGGTCGGGCGCCACGGCGTCCGTCTGCCCAAGGCCGATGCCGCTGGAATTCTGGTGTGTCCGGAGAGTGGTCTGCGCTACCGCGAAACCGACGGCACCTTGCGGTGTCTCGATCTCGACGAGGATGCGCCGCTGCCGGCCGACCTGGCGGTCGGGCGCACGGGGTATCGGACGTTCAGGCCACGGGCGTGATCCCCGCCCTCGTGTGGGCAGCGCAATGACACGCGTGTATCTCATCAATCTGGGGTTTCGACTCGCCGGGGTCGAGCGGAGGTTCGCCAATATCTGGCGCGCCTTGAGGGCGCGAGGGCGGGTCGAGCCGATTCTGGTGATCCCGGACGTGCTGGCGCGGAACCTGCGCGGGGCGGGGTTGTTGCCGCCGGGTTCAGACGGAATCATCGAGGTCCGGGTGCCCACGATCATGGCCGGACTGGTCAACCTGCCGGTGTTCCGCGTCGGCCAGGTGCCCCGTGCCGTGTTGCAGAGCCGCGTTATGGCGAGGCAGTACCGGCCGATCTGGAGACACGTCGTGCAGGACGCCGGCGCGGTGCTGCATTTCGGCATGCCGTGTGCGGCCCTGACGCCGCCGGACCTGCCCGCCGTCTTTGAGTGTATGGACGCCACCCAGGGCAGTTTTCGCAACAGCCACTATCGCCGGGCCTCCAGGCGCGCGGTGATCGTCCATTGCCAGACCGAACGGATTCGACAAGGGCTGTCGCGCGCGTACGTCGGCGAAGCGACACGGTGGCATCTGGTCGCGGGCCGCGGCTACTTCGCCGACTACCAGGTCCCGCCACGTCGTGTACGGCGGGTCAACCAGGTGGCCTTTGTGGGACGGTTCGTCGCGATCAAGAATCCGCTCCTGTTCATCGACGCGCTGGCGATCGCCACGCACCGGGGTGCGGACTGTCGCGCCGTCATGCTCGGGGAAGGCCCCCTGCAACCGGAGATGGAAACCGCGATTCGCCGGCATGGGCTGCAGTCACGCGTCGAGATCCGATTTGACGCTAAACCGCTGGCGACGCTGGCGGAGTCGGCGGTGTACGTGAGTCTGCAGACCGGGGATAATTTCGGCAGCCAGGCGCTGCTGGAGGCGATGGGGGCCGGGTGCGCGGTCATTGCGACCGATGTGGGCGAGACCTCGCGTCTGGTCACGCCCGACGTGGGGACGGTGGTGCCACCGGAGGCCGGGGCGGTGGCCGCGGCGCTGGTGGCGTGTGTGACGGCCCCCGATCACACGCGGGCGCGCGGCGACGCGGCGGCGCACCGCGCCCTGACCGACTACACCGCCGATGCGTACGCGGCATCGCTGGAGACGCTCTACAGTCGCGCGGCGGCCCTGCATGCAGGCGGGGCGCCGGATGGATCAGACACCTCATGGGAAGGGGCCGTATGTTGAACCTCTCGGGTATGTACAAAAGGGCGCTCGTCACCGGAGGCGCCGGTTTCATCGGAAGTCACATTGTCGAGTCGTTGCTCGACGATGGCGTCCAGGTCGTGAGCCTCGATGACTACAGCGGAGGCAAACACGAGAACGTGGCTGCGTTCCTTTCCAATCCGCGTTTCACGGAGGTGGCCTGTGACATCACGGACCTGGAGGCGCTGACGCCCCATTTCAAGGGTGTGGACGTCGTGTTTCACCAGGCGGTCTCCAAGATGACCGTGTGTCTCAAGGATCCGCGCCGCGATTTGGAGGTCAACGCCAAGGGGACGTTCAACCTGCTCGAACTGGCGCGTGATCATGGCGTGAAGAAGTTTGTGCACGCATCGACCGGGTCCGTGTATGGGGTCGCCCAGTACTACCCCACCGACGAAGCGCATCCGCTCAACCCCGCGTCCTACTACGGCGTGAGCAAGTTGGCCGCCGAAAAATACGTGCGGGCCTTCAGCGACCTGTATGGGATGGATACCACCATGCTGCGGTACTTCCACGTGTACGGCCCGAGGCAGGAAAGCAGCGACGTCGGCGGCGTCGTCTCGATTTTTGCCCGCCGCGCGTTGGAAGGGAAGCCGTTGATTGTGTATGGCGACGGCGCCCAGATGCGGTCGTTCACATACGTGAAGGACGTCGTGGCCATCAACAAACTCGTGGCGGGCACCCCGGGCACCAAAGGCGAGGCCTACAATTGTGCATCCGGCGCGCAGGTCACGGTCGGTGAGCTGGCGCAGATGGTCCTCGACACACTCGGCATCACTGACGGCACCATCGAGTACCGCGACTGGAAACTGGGTGACATCAAGAAGTTCGATGTGTCCCACGCCAAGCTCGTCGCGCTGGGCATGCAGTGGAAGACGGAGTTCCTCGACGGACTGAAGCACACGCTGGCCTTCACTCGGGAGTGGCTCGCGCGCGGGGGAGGACGTTCCTGACCGGACGCTGGCTGCGCACCCTGGCCAAGGCGGTCGTGGTGTGGCCGTACCGCTGGCGCCGGCGATCAATTGGCCGGGGCGTCCGGATCATGCCGCCGCTGATGCTGATTGGCGCGAAGGGCGTGAGCGTGGGGCACCGCGTCATTCTCGAGCAGTTTGTCGGCTTGAGCGCGGCGGGCGGTCGTATCACCATCGGTGACGACTGCGAGCTCCGCTGTTTTGCGCGACTGGAGGCCCACGACGGCGAGATTCGGATAGGCGACCGCAGCAGTGTGAACCCCTTCTGTCTCCTCTCGGGATTCGGCGGTCTGACGATCGGCAGCGACGTGCGGATCGGATCCCACTGTGTGATCCTCTCCTCCTCGCACCGCTTCAACGACCTGCACCGCACGATTCGCGAGCAGGGCGTGGACCGCCAGCGCACGGTGCTTGAGGATGACGTCTGGCTGGGCGCGGGTGTGACGATTCTCGGCGGCGTCTCTGTCGGCACGGGATCGATTGTCGCGGCCGGCGCGGTCGTGACCAAAGACGTTCCCGCGCGCAGCATCGTTGCCGGTGTGCCGGCGAGGGTGATCAGGCCCCGCACCGCAACGGACACCCCAGGCGTCGAAGGCGCATGAGTCTCAAAGCTCTTTCGGGAGACTTCGCGTTTTATGGTCTCCTGGATCTCGCGCAGCGGTCGATCAGCCTGGTGCTGGTGCCGCTCTACACACACGTCCTGAGTCAGGAGGACTTCGGCCGGCTCGACCTGCTGCTGATCGTTCTGTCGGTGTTCGTGGTGCTCGTGGACCTGCAGTTTGTCGCCGGATTCACGCGACTCTATTTTGACTACCAGAAGCGTGACGAGGGACGACAGTTTGCCGGCACGCTCATCACGATCAGGCTGATCGCGGGCGTCGCGCTGGCAGTGGTGGTGGTGCTGGCCGGGTGGGCCGGATATCTGGAGGCCAGTTTTATTCCCGCCTTCAGTCGTAACCCCTCGGCGTGGACCCTGGTGGCGTGTCTCATCCCAGCGTCGCTGACCTACGACTTGCTGCTCTTGCAGGCACGCATGCTCCGCCGGAAGCGGGCCTTTGCGACGGGGGCGCTTGCGGCCGTGCTGATTTCCTGCGCCGCGAGTGTCGCGTTTGTGGCGATGTTCGGGTGGGGGTTGGTCGGCGTGCTGGGCGGCCTCCTGCTGGGCCGTGTGGCTGGTGTCGCAGCGCTCCTCGCAGCATTACACGATGAGTTGACGGTGACCGTGCGCCGCTCCGTTCTGGGGCCCCTGCTCACGTACGCCTTGCCATTAATTCCCGGCTGGTGGCTGGCCTTTGGCTCTGCATACATCGGCCGGTTTTTCGTGTTCGGCACACTCGGCGCCGAGGAAAACGCCATCCTCGCCTTGACCACGAAGGTGGCAGGCGTGATCGGGCTGTTTTCGGTCTCGTTCCGATCCGCGTGGCAGCCGCTGGCGATGTCGCAGATCGGCGAGGACACCAGTGAGCAGTTTTACGTGCGGTCCCTGCGCATGTTCATGGCCGGGGGATTTGCGTTCACGGCACTGTTGGGGGCGGGGTTGAATGTCGTCCTGACCGTGCTTGCGCCCGATGCCTACGGAGTCGTCGAGTGGTATTTTCCCTTGTTTGCGGTGGGGATACTTCTCAGTGAAGTCGAGTCAAATCTCCAGCTTGGCAATCAAATCGCGCGCCGCACATTCTGGATTTCGGCCGGGGCGTTTGTATATCTGGGGCTCAATCTGGCGATTCTTGTCCTGTTCACCGAGCGGTGGGGCATTGTCGCAGCCGGGGGCGGCTTGGCGGTCGCCGGCCTGGGCCGGGCGGTGATGACCTACGTCAGCGGTCAGGCCAACTACCGGATTCCCTACGATTTGTCGGCCATCGCGGTCTTCGGACTGGGGTGTGTGCTGCTCGTCCTGTTGGGGGCAGGACACGGCAGTCAGATAGTTCCGGCGTGGTCGTTGCGCGCGGCCATGTTGCTGCTTGGCGTGGCCATTCCCTGGGTCATGGTCGGGCCCGTCGAGCGGCGTGCGTTGCGGACGAGTGTTGGAGCGGCGTTACCACCAAGGGTCCGCGCCATGTCTAGTTGAACAAGGGTTGTATTTTTCATGAATCTCAAACATTTGTCTCTCCTCGTCTGCCCCACGTGCCGGCAGGCACTTCGGGTGAGCGCCTGCGAACAGGGCGACGACGCACGCGTGATCGAAGGCACACTCAGCTGTGACGGCTGCCATGCGCAGTATCCGTTGGTCGGTGGAGTGCCGCGGTTTGTGCCCCGCGAAAACTACGCCTCCGGGTTTGGCCTCGAGTGGAATATCCACGCGCGGACGCAATACGACAGTTATTCCGGCCTGACGGTATCGCGCGACCGCTTTTTCTCGCAGACCCAGTGGCCGAGCGACCTCGCCGGGAAGGTGATGCTGGAAGTCGGCAGTGGATCTGGTCGATTCACTGAACAGGCGGCGAAGACGGGAGCCACGGTGGTCTCGTTTGACTACAGCTATGCGGTGGAAGCGAACTATCGCTCGAACGGTCACACACCGAACGTGCTGGTTGTGCAGGCGGACGTGTTTGCGATGCCGTTCCGGCCGCAGACGTTCGATCTGGCGTTTTGTTTCGGCATGCTGCAGCACACACCTGATCCCAAGGCTGCACTGAAGGCCGTGCCGCTGATGTTGAAGCCTGGCGGTCGTGTGTGCGCCGACATCTACAAGGCCACCCTCCTCCGGATGCTCAACCCGAAGTTCGTGATCCGGCCGTTCACCCGGCGCCTCGATCCCGACCGGCTCTACGCCCTCGTCAAGAATTGGGTCGACTTCATGTGGCCCCTCGCGTCAGTGATCCGGAAATTGCCCAAAGGCAGCGGGATCAACTGGCGCCTGATGGTCGCCGACTACAGCCCGCTCGGCCTGAAAGGCGACATTCTCAAGGAGTGGGCCTACCTCGATACGTTCGACATGTTGGCACCACACTACGACCGGCACATCCGCGCAGACACATTCCGCGCCTGGGCCGAAGAGGCCGGGTTGACGCAGGTGGAAACCGAATATTCGGGCCATGGCGTGACCCTGCGCGCGTCGGCGTGCTGATCGCCAAGGATATTCCCCATGTGTGGTTTTTGCGGCATCGTCAGTCAGGAATCCCGCGCCGAGCTTGAACCGCTCGTCGGTGCGATGACGCAGACGATCGCGCACCGCGGGCCGGACGGACAAGGGGTGTTTGCCGCCGACGGCATCGCCCTCGGGCATCGCCGACTGAGCGTCATCGATCTGTCCGACAACGGGGCGCAGCCCATGACCGCCGGGGCGACGACCGTCGCCTACAACGGCGAGATCTACAACTTCCAGTCGCTGCGCGACACACTGCTGCGCGCGGGACACACCTTCCGGAGTGATTCGGATACCGAAGTGCTCCTGCAGACCTACCAGGCCGGTGATGTGGACGGACTGGCGCGCCTGGAGGGCATGTTCGCGTTTGCGCTCTGGGACGCGCCGAAACGTCGTCTCGTGTTGATGCGCGATCGCCTTGGCATCAAACCCCTGTTTTATTCGTGGCGCAACGGCCGCTTGGTGTTCGGCTCCGAAATCAAAGCCGTGCTGCGGGCCGGCGGCATTGATGAGACCACCGACCCGCAGGCCCTCTCCGAGTACATGTGGTTTGGCCACGTGCTTCAGGACCGGACGTTTTACCAGGGTGTTCGCGTGTTGCCGCCCGGGCATCGACTGATTCTCGAAGACGGGCGCATCCGCATCGAACCGTGGTGGCGGATCGAGGAATGGCTGTCGTCGGGCCGTCGGGTGTCGGTGGATCCGGCCACCGACGTACGCGAGGCTCTCGACTACGCCGTGACCCGGCAGCTCGTGAGCGATGTGCCGGTGGGATTGTTCCTCAGCGGCGGCATCGACTCGTCGGCAATCGCGGCGTCGGCCGCCATTGCGGGCGGACGCACGTTGTCGAGCTTTTCCGTGGGCTTCGACTTCGAGAAGGAACGCAGCGAACTGCCCAAGGCCCGTCGCGTCGCGGATCTGTTCGGACTGACGCACCACGAAATCCGGATCGCCGGCGGGGAGATTGAGGGCGTGATTCGCGCCCTGGTCCGCGCACACGACGAACCGTTTGCCGATGCCGCCAACATTCCGCTGTATCTGCTGGCGCAGGGCCTCAACGGGGAGGTCAAGGTGGTGCTCCAGGGGGATGGCGGCGACGAGATGTTTGCCGGCTACCGCCGTTATGTGATTCTCCGGCATCACGCCGCCTGGCAGTGGTGGCCGGGCGGACTGGGTCGGGCCGTGACCTCACGGCTCGGATCCCGCGGAGCGAGACTGGCACGACTCGCGGCCGCCGCCTCCTCCCGCGACGCCGCGCGCCGGATGGCGTTGTTGCTCACCGTGGAGACGATGGACGACCCGCCCACGCGGATGTTTCGCGCGGAGCGACAAAAGGCGATCACCTCGACGACCGATCCGTTCCAGGCCTACACACACTGTGCGGAGCGGTTTGCGCAGGCCGAACCTGTGCAGCAGATGTTGCTCACCGATCTGTGCCTGCAACTGCCGTCGCAGTTTTTGCCGAAGGTCGATCGCGCCACGATGGCCCACTCTCTCGAGGCACGAGTGCCGTTCTTGGACGAACGGGTGGCGGCGCTGGCCATCGGCATGGATTCCTCCCTCAAGGTCCGGGGGCGTCAGAAAAAAATCGTGCTGCGTGATGCGATGCGTGGACGTGTGCCCGCCGACATTCTGGATGGACCCAAATCGGGATTCGGCGTTCCGTTTGAGTACTGGCTCAAGACGTCGTTGCACGAGTTTGCCAGAACGGCCATTCTGGCCCCGCGGTTTATCGAGCGGTTCGACCTCGACGCCGGCGCGGTGCGTGGCGCGTTGGATGCCCATCGCGCCGGCACGCGTGATCGCGGATTTTTGCTGTGGAAGCTGCTGCAGTTGGCGCTCTGGGCGGAACGATAGTGCCGGCGCGTCGTCCGCGTGTCCTGATCGTCGGCGCCTTTCCGCCGCCCGATCGCCACATCTTCGGTGGCATGGTGACGTCGTGTACGGCGCTGATGCGTTCCTCGCTGCCGGCGCGTGTGGATGTCATCGAGGTGGACTCCACGCAGATCAGCAATCCGCCGCCGCCGTTTCTCAGTCGACTGCTCCTGGCCATCCCGCGTTTTTTTCGATTCGTCCAGCGTTTTGAGCGCACACGCCCGGACGTCGTTGTGCTGTTTGTCGCCCTCGGCGCCAGCGTCATCGAAAAGGGCGCGATGGCCTGGTACGCACGCTGTCGTGCGGTTCCGGCCGTCATGTTTCCGCGTGGCGGCGGTCTGGTGGTGGCCTGCGAAGCCTCGGCCTTTACGATGGCGTGGGTACGTGTGGCGTTCCGGAGCGCGCGCCGGGTGTTCTGCCAGAGTCCACACTGGCAGCGGTTCGCCCACGATCGACTCGGATTCCCGGCGGCGGACGCCCCCGTGATTCCCAACTGGACTGCGACCGAAGATCTGCTGAACGTTGGACGCCGGCGGCTGGCGGCCGATCCGGAGTTCCGGCGGGACGACGCGCCCGTGCGCCTGGTGTTTGTGGGCTGGCTCGATTTTGAGAAGGGCATGACCGAACTGATCACCGCCTGCGAGACACTCGCGCCACGTCTGCGTTTCACGCTCGATCTGGTGGGCGAGGGCAACAGCTCGGCCTGGGCCCGCGAACGTGTGCAGGCCTCCGGCCTCGGGGATCGGGTGACGTTTCGCGGGTGGCTGACCGGAGCCGATCTGGTGGACGCCTTTGCACAGGCGGACGTGCTCGTGTTGCCGTCCTGGGCGGAAGGGTTGCCCAACGCGATGATCGAAGCCATGGCCGCCGGACTCGCGGTGGTGGTGACCCGCGTCGGCAGCGTGCCGGACGTGGTGACCGACGGGCACGATGCGCTGGTGGTGCCGATCCGCGATACCGACGCACTGACCGCCGCGCTCACACACGTCATCACCAACGCAGACACTAGGCGGCGCCTTGGCGCCGCCGCCCATCAGCAGGCCGCTACACTGTTTGGCGCGGAGACCTCCGTCGGGCTGATGGTGGAACAGTTTTACGCGCTCGCGAAAATCTCGCCGGCCGGGACCGAATAGGGACATCAGGCATGTGTGGCATCGTCGGATTTCAGGGCCGGTTTTCGGAGGACCTGCTGTCGCGCATGACGGCGGCGGTGTCACACCGCGGGCCGGATGGCCAGGGCGCCGTGGTGTTGACGTTGGAAGGCCAGCCGATCACAGGGCTGGGACATCGCCGATTGGCGATCATCGATCTGTCGGAGGCGGGGCATCAGCCCATGACCGTCCGGCCCGATGCGGGCGGCGGCATGCGCGCGGGGCTCACGCTGGTCTACAACGGCGAAATCTACAACCATCGAGAACTGCGCGAGGAGCTGGAAGCGGACGGCCACGTCTTTCAGTCCCACAGTGATTCGGAAGCGCTGCTGCACCTGTATGAGCGCGACGGGTTGGAGATGTTATCGCGCCTCAATGGCATTTTTGCGTTTGCCATTCACGATGCCCGGCGCGACGGCCGCCCGAGTGGGGTGGAGCGTGGCGCGTTGTTTGTGGCGCGGGACCAGATCGGCGTCAAGCCGTTCTATTACGCACAAACCAATCGCGGCGTGTTGTTTGGATCAGAGATCAAGGCCCTGCTCTGTGACGACGCGTTGTCGCGGGAGGTGGACCCGATCGCGGTCCACCAGATGTTGGCCTACCTCTGGACGCCGGCGCCCTCCACCATGCTGGCGTCCGTGCGCAAGTTGCCTCCGGGGTTTGCGGCGGTGATCAGCGGGGGACAGGTGGTGCGGCAATGGTGCCACTACGACATTCCCTACACCGGCACTCGGGGGCACGCCTCCCGAGCCGAGACGGCCGAGGCGCTGCGTGGACATCTGGCCACCGCCGTTCGCCGCCAGCTCGTGTCGGACGTGCCCGTGGGGGCGTACTTGTCGGGGGGCCTGGATTCAAGCGCGATCGTCGCGATGATGGTGCGGGAGCAGCCCGACGCACGACCGACCTGTTTCACGATTGGGTTTGATGCCCATGCCGATGCGGATGGGATTCCGGAAGATCTGCCGTACGCCCGGCGCGTCGCGGCCCACCTCGGTGTCAATCTGGTCGAAGTGCCCATGGCGCCGTCCGCGATCCTCCGACTCCCGGAGATGATCGCGATGTTGGACGAGCCACAAGCCGACCCCGCGCCCATCGCCGCGTTGATGATTGCGGAGCGGGCGCGCGAGATGGGCATTCCGGTGCTGCTGTCGGGCGCCGGCGGCGACGACCTCTTCAGCGGGTATCGTCGCCATGCGGCCCTGTTGTTTGATGAGGCGTGGTCCAAGGTGCCGTCCCCACTCCGGCGGGGCAGCCGGGTCCTGGCCGACCGTGTGGCGGCCCGCGCGGGGACCGGGCGCGGCGGCGTACTCGCCCGTCGCGTCGCCAAGTTGCTGGCGCACACCCATGAGACCGGTGACCGGCGCGTCGCCTCCTACTTCTTGTGGAGCACCGAAGCCCTCAGGCGTGGGTTGTACGCGCCCGCGTTCGCCTCGCAGATGCGCGATGTGGACACGCTCGATCCGCTGCTGCAGAGCCTCGCGCGGATCCCCGACGAGACCGAACCCCTCCAGCGCATGTTGTATCTGGAGATGAAACATTTCCTCGCCGATCACAACCTGAACTACACCGACCGCGCCGGCATGGCGGCCGGTGTGGAGGTGCGGGTGCCCTTGGTCGACCTTGACCTTGTTCGATTCGCGACTTCTGTTCCATCCCGATTCAAGCAGCGTGGTCGGACCGGCAAGGCCATCTTCAAGGAGGCGATGGAGCCGTTCCTACCAAGGGATGTGGTTTATCGGCCCAAGGCCGGGTTCGGTGCGCCGCTGAAGCGGTGGTTAAACTTCGAATTGCGAGATTTGGTAACCGACACCCTGGCGCCTGATGTGATCGCGCGGCGCGGATTTTTTGATTCCCAATCAGTTACCAGGCTTCTGGCCGACGAGCGCACGGGCCGCATTGATGCAGCATACACAGTGTTTGCTCTGATGTGTTTCGAGCTATGGTGCAAGCGCTTTCTGGATATGTCGGATTCATCGACTGTCTGCAACCGTCTGGAAGCTATTGAAACGATACGGTGCGGATGATTTCAAACGCGCTCCTTACTCTCTTCGTGTTCTTGTGTGGATTCGAGACGCTGTTGCCGGTACACGATGGTGAAATCGGAGCAGTCCGAGCTTCTGACCTGCTTATTGCAGGCGGACTAAGCCTGAAAGAAGCGATATTGCTGCTACATGCTGCCCTAAATCTCCGAAATTTTGGGCTGCTTGTGACGCGACCGCAGCCTCCTGGCTTTGTCATGAGCTGTTTTCTGTTTTGCGGCCTTGGCTTGGTCAGCAGTCTAATTAACGGCCACCTGCAAGACATACCTCAGGCGCTTCGATTCCTTCTTGCGGCATATTATGCGCAAGCCTTCTGTGTGTACGCACGGACCAATGGCGTGGAACTGCCACTTCGCGTCTTGCTGGCAGGAATGGTCGGTGGGGGGGGCATCAACCTTTACTACACTTTTGTGTCGTCCAGGGCATTTCTCGGATTTCTCCCATTACTCTGGGGGCAGAACGGGCCTGGAGGCTACGCAGGACTCATGGTCGGAATGTCGCTGCCGCTCTCGCGGCTCGCATCTCACGCCACACACCGCTTGTTGTCAGTCGCCGTTGTCCTAGGAAGCGTGTTTATCACCCTTATCAGCTACTCGAAACTGGGAATGCTTATGTCGAGCCTCGGTGTGATGGCATGGGGCGTGCACTGGCTGTCTAATCGATCAAAGCAACTTCTGGTGAGGGTCGCTGTAATGCTCTTGGCGTTACTTGCTGTCGCCGCGTGGAAGCCTGCAATGCTCGTCGAACAGTTTGCAGTTATCTACGAATACAAATTCGACGATTCCTTTGACGACTCAGACATGGCACGACTCAGTTACTACTTTGCGAGTGCCGAAGTCGCCTCGAGTTACCCACTGGGCGTGTCTTTCACTGGTATTGGGAGGGCGTTCGAGGAAACAACGCCAGGCCGTCAGGGCCGCTTGCCGGAAGAAGAAGATGTGCGAAACGTGAACCCACATAACTCCTTTCTGGCGTTTCTTGCAGCGAACGGGTTTCTTAGCTTGTTTCCGGCTGCCGGTATGTTTGCGTTCTGGGTGGTCTCTATAAGACGTGCGCTCGTTGCGAGCGTTGTTGATTCGCGAGTGGTGTGGTTGTTACTCGTCAGTTCATGCGTTCTCTTCGCGAATACGCTGCCAGGATTTTTTGAGGTGTTTTTCCTGCATTCGATCGTCTTGATGTTATACGCAGGTTCGAGGAAGTTGCCGAAATTGGAAGCCGCTTAGGAGCCTAGCCGGCGGCGAGCATCAATTACTTCTGTGCCGTGGTCGCTCACTAGAGTCATCCGGTGATTGATTCCACTCATCCACTATCGATTTATGTGTCTGAATACCTCCAATCGTGCCTGACACGTCACTGGGTAACTCGGCTTCGGGTATGTGCCGATATCCCTTGGCCACTATGGACGGAAAACTCGTGAGCGGAAGCCTCTGCAGCTTCATGTCACGTTCCGCCGCCTCGTCGAAACGATTCCGCAGCATAAACGCGAAACCGATTCGGGCAGCTTCAAGAATCGATGTTGCCTGAACAAACTTCCGAGATGATTCGAAAAAGCCCTCAATAGAAAGACGTAGTTTGTGAAACAAATTCTCCAAAGCTTTGCCAACGGTAAGACAACCGTTGCCGACGTGCCCCGCCCCGCAGTGCGACCGGCCCAACTGCTGCTCCGCACGCGAGCTACGCTGATTTCTGCCGGCACCGAGCGCATGCTGGTCGAGTTTGGTCGGGCAAATCTTCTCGACAAGGCGCGGCAGCAGCCCGAGCGCGTGAAGATGGTGCTTGACAAGGTGAAGACCGACGGTCTGGCGACGACGCTGGCCGCAGTGGCAAACAAGCTCGACCAACCTCTGGCGCTAGGCTACTGCCACGTCGGTGAGGTGGTCGAAGTGGGGCGTGGGGTCGAAGGCTTCGCTCCGGGTGACCGTGTCGCGTCCAATGGCAAACATGCGGAAATGGTGAGTGTGCCCTCGACCTTGTGCGCCCTGGTGCCCGATGGCGTGTCTGATAATGAGGCGGCGTTCACCGTCATAGGGGCCATCGCACTGCAGGGCATCCGCATGGTGCAGCCGTCGCTGGGCGAAGCGGTGGTCGTAACCGGTCTCGGACTGATCGGCCTCATCACCGTCCAATTGCTGAGGGCCCACGGCTGCCGCGTGCTCGGCCTCGATTTCGACCCCGCCAAGCTCGCGCTGGCCCGAGCGTGTGGTGCCGAGGTCATCGACCTAAGCCAGGGGGCTGATCCGGTGGCCGCTGGTATGGCGTTCTCACGTGGACGTGGCGTCGATGCGGTGATCATCACCGCGTCAACCAAGAGCTCTGAGCCGGTTCATCAGGCGGCCCTGATGTGTCGCAAGCGCGGTCGCATCGTGCTGGTGGGGGTCACCGGCCTCGACCTGCGCCGAGATGATTTCTACCAGAAGGAACTGTCGTTCTCGGTGTCGTGCGCGTACGGGCCCGGACGCTACGACTCGATGTACGAAGACAAGGGCATCGACTATCCGGTCGGATTCGTGCGGTGGACGGCCCAGCGGAATTTCGAAGCCGTGCTTGACATGATGGCTGATGGTCGGTTGAGGGTCGCCCCGCTGATCTCGCACCGGTTTTCTCTGGATGAGGCGCCAGCGGCCTACGATTTAATCGCTGGTCGCCAGCCCTCGCTTGGCGTCGTGCTGAGCTACCCGCGAGCCGAGGTTCCGGAAGCGCGCGAGGCGTTGTCTTCGACGGTCGTGACGCTCAAGTCACCGACGCCTGGCGCCCCGGCCGTGTCTTTTGTCGGCGCGGGCAACTACGCTACGGCCATGCTGGCACCGGCCTTCAAGGCTGCGGGAGCCCGGCTGCGCACGATCGCATCGGCTACCGGTGTCAGTGGCGTACATGCGGGACGGAAGTTCGGCTTCGAAGAGACGACGACCGACACCGCACGTGTGCTGAGCGATGACGCCACCGATGCGGTAGCCATCGTCACAAGGCACGACAGCCATGCGTCACTGACGTGCGAGGCTCTCAGGGCGGGCAAGCATGTGTTCGTCGAGAAGCCACTGGCGCTGACGGCCGCCGATGTCGATAGGGTCGCCGATGCCGCCCGGGCGTCGTCGGGCATGCTGATGGTCGGGTTCAACCGCCGGTTTGCACCGCACGTGCAGACCATGCATCGTCTGCTGAAGGGCGCTGTGGGTCCGAAGACCTTCATCATGACGGTGAATGCCGGCGACATCCCCGCCTCGCACTGGACGCAAGACCCCGAGGTCGGGGGCGGCCGCTTCATCGGCGAGGGCTGTCACTTTGTGGATGTGCTCAGATTTCTGGCGGGTGCACCGATTGTCGACACAGCAGCCACAGCCGTCGGCCGTGCCTCTGGTGCTCAGATTCTTGACGACAAGTCGACGGTGACGCTGGCGTTTGCTGACGGGTCGATGGGCACCATCCACTATCTGGCGCATGGTCACAAGTCGTTTCCTAAGGAACGGCTTGAGGTGTTTGCCTCTGGCGGTATTCTGCAACTCGACAACTACCGGGTGCTGACGGGGTACGGGTGGCCGGGGTTCCGTTCGCAGCGGCTGTGGCGGCAGGACAAGGGGCAGCATGCCTGCGCCCGCGCGTTTGTGGACGCGATGGCATCCGGAGGCCCTTCACCCATCCCGCTGGACGAGCTGCTGGAAGTGGCTCGAGTGACCATCGGCATCGGGCATCGCCTCCGTGGAGTGCAGTAGACGCCATGCCTCGCCTTGACCTGATTGCTGGTGCTCGCCCGAACTTCATGAAGGTGGCACCGATCATCCGCGCCATTCAGTCGCGGCCCGAGCTGGGATTGCGGTTCAGGCTGGTACACACCGGACAGCATTACGACCGACGCATGTCTGGTGATTTCTTCGATCAACTGGGCCTGCCGGACCCCGATGCGAATCTGGGCGTCGGTTCGGGCACACAGGCGGAACAGACGGGCGCCATCATGCGCAACTACGAAGCGCTGCTGGCCGGCGAGCCAAGCGACCTGTGTCTGGTGGTTGGTGATGTCACCTCGACGATGGCCTGTGCGGTGGTGGCGCGGAAGGCAGGCGTGCCGGTGGCGCATGTCGAAGCCGGCATCAGGTCGGGCGACTGGTCAATGCCCGAAGAGGTGAACCGGGTGGTCACCGACGCGGTGACCAACTACTTCTTCACGACCAGCGAGGTGGCCAACGCGCATCTCAGGGCAGCGGGCGTGCCTGACGAACGGGTATTTTTCGTTGGCAATACCATGATCGATACGCTGCTGGCTCAGCGGTCGAGATTCCAGACCCCTGAGTGGTGGCCTCAGCTGGCCCTGCGTGATCGCTCCTACTTTGTGCTGACGCTGCACCGGCCGGCCAATGTCGACAGCGCTGGCCAGCTACAGGCCCTGATGCAGGCGATTGTCGACGGAGCCGGAGACGTGCCGGTCGTGTTTCCTGTGCACCCTCGCACAGCGGCCATGCTGCGAACCTTGCCTGCACTGCCCGGCACTGTGCATGTCGTGGAACCGCAGCCCTACCTCGAGTTCGGTTACCTGGTGTCGCATGCCATGGGCGTCGTCACTGATTCCGGCGGCGTCACCGAAGAGACGACGGTGCTGGGCATTCCGTGCCTCACCTTGCGCGACAACACGGAGCGGCCCGAGACTGTCACGATGGGCACCAACGAGCTGATTGGCACCGACCCTACGCGGATACCCCCGGCGATGGCTCGAGTCCGCGCCGGTCAGTGGAAGACCGGGGCCGTTCCCCCCCTGTGGGATGGTCGCACGGGCGAGCGGATTGTTGATGTGCTGGCCGTACTGCTTGACGCACGCGGACATCGCTGAGCGAGCCAGTCGTGCGTATCCTTCTGATTAGCTTCTACTATCCCCCCGATATCGGCCCCGCCCCGCTTCGGGCAAGATCCATCGTTGAAGCACTACAGCGCGTCGGCCCGCCAGACACTTCGATCGAGGTCCTTACCACCGCGCCCAACCGATATCAGAGCCTCCATGCCAGTGCGCCTGATATTGAGGATGGCGACGGTGTATCGGTTCGGCGGTTCGCCCTGCCCGTCCATCGCAGTGGCATGCTGGATCAGGCGAAGGCATTCGCCTCGTTCGCGGTGCAGGTTCTGCGCTCAACTGAGAATCACACGTGGGATGTCGTGGTTGCCACTTCGTCCCGTCTCATGACTGCGGCGCTGGCCGCCCAGGTTGCCCGACGGGGTGCTATGCCCCTGTATCTGGACATCCGGGACCTTCTGACCGACACACTCGGCGATGTGCTGAGCCCGCCCATTGCGGTCGCGGTGCTGCCCCTGATGCGTATCGTCGAGACATGGACATTTCGCAGGGCCACCCGTTTGAACGTGGTGTCATCGGGATTTCTGCCGCATATGGCGCGAATTGCGCCAGCACTCGTGCCGACCGTTCACACAAATGGTGTCGACGAGGAGTTCCTTCCCGTAAGTACGGCACCCATTCGGAAAAACAGAGTTCCTGTGGTGGTGTACGCGGGAAACATGGGAGAAGGACAGGGCTTGCACCGGATAGTGCCGGCAGCGGCAGCCCTCGCCGAGTCATCGATTACGTTCAGGATGATCGGTGATGGCGGCCGGCGGCTGGCTCTTGAGCGAGCACTACAGCAGGCCAATGCGGGCGGTGTAGAACTACTGAAGCCCATGCCCAGACAAGATCTTCTGAAACAGTACCGTGATGCAGACATACTGCTTCTGCACCTCAATGACTATCCCGCGTTCCGCAAGGTGCTACCCTCAAAAATTTTCGAATACGCTGCAACAGGCAAGCCAATCCTCGCGGGTGTCGCCGGATATGCTGCAACGTTTCTGAGGGAGCAGGTGCCAGGCGCCGTGGTGTTTGAGCCGTGCAACGCCGATGCAATGCTGCGTGCGCTCGCCACGCTGCTTGACGGGCCCGCCAGTTACGACCGGAACGACTTCTGTCGTCGCTACAGTCGGTCAGCCATCATGCGCGAGGTGGCGCGAGACATTCTCTCGACGGCCGGGCAGGACTGATGACGACCCGAGTGCTTGTCACCGGTGCGACAGGATTTATTGGCCGCGTGCTGTGTCAGGAACTGCACGGCCGTGGATGCGTCGTCCGCGCTGCTGTGAGGCAGCGAACGGAAGCGCCCACGAAGCCGCCGATTCCCTATGAAAGTGAGGTGGTAGGCGACTTGGGCGCCAAGCCAGACTGGTCAAGCGCTCTGGCCGGAGTCACCCATGTCATTCACTGTGCGGCGCAGACGGCTGCAAGCCATGCTGTCGACCCTGATGCCGAACGCCTATTGTCAAACGTGAACGTTGACGCCACCAGTACCTTGGCGCTGGCGGCCGCGGCTGCTGGCGTTCGGCGAATGGTGTTCGTTAGCTCGATCAAGGTAAACGGAGAGTTGACGCGCCCAGGTGAAGTTTTCAGCGGGCACGATCGTCCTGACCCACAAGATGCTTATGCGCGATCAAAGCTGCGGGCCGAGACGGCGCTGTGGGATCTCGCAGCCTCCTCAAGCCTTGAGGTGGTTGTTGTCAGACCGCCGCTGGTGTTCGGCTCTGGCGCGAAAGGGAACCTGGCGGTCCTGATTCGTGCGCTTCGATACGGCGTTCCGCTGCCACTTGGCGCGGTGCGCAACAAGCGGGCGTTGCTTGGTGTGGGCAGTCTGGCGCACTTGCTTGCAGCCTGTCTGACAGCACCTGTGGCCGGGCGCACCCTCCTGGCCAGAGAAGACGAGGAGCTTTCGACGCCGGAGATGCTCGCGTGTATCGCAGAGGGGCTTGGGGTGAGAGCACGTCTCATACCGGTGCCACTGTGGCTTCTGAAAGCGGTAGGCGCTGCTGTTGGGCGAGGCGCGGACGTTGATCGCGTCGTTGGATCCCTGCAAGTGGATGATTCGGAAACGAGGACTTTGACCGGCTGGCAGCCGCGAGAGCCGGCTCGGCTCGGCCTGCAGGAGATGGTGCACACATGATTCGGGTTCTTGATGCGCTGCTGGCGGGAATGGGACTCGTCGCAGCCAGCCCGGTCTTTCTGGTGGTCTGCATTCTCTGCTGGATAGATACCAGATCGCCGCTGTTCTTTCAGCAGCGGGTTGGGCGGTGGCAGCGTCCGTTCACTCTGATCAAGTTCAGGACAATGCGTAGAGGTACCGCCTCAGCAGCAACGCATCTGGTAGATGCCTCGGCTGTGACCCCCCTTGGCAGGTGGCTGAGACGGACGAAACTGGACGAACTTCCACAGTTGTGGAACGTGCTCAGGGGTGACATGAGCCTGGTGGGGCCCCGACCGTGCCTGCCAACGCAGTTCGAGCTCATTGCCGAACGAGAGCGGCGTGGCGTGTTCAGTGCCAGGCCCGGAATCACGGGCCTGGCTCAGATCACCGACATTGACATGTCTACGCCTGCGCTTCTCGCAGAGACAGACGCTGCGATGCTGAGCTCTTTGACATTGATCCACTACATTAAATTCATTGGCACCACAGCGTTCGGTGGGGGACGGGGTGATCGGGTGGCGCGTGCTGACTAGTGCCGTTCGGAAGGTGGCCCTGTATTGGAACACCCTCCGGTTCCTGCGATGGACGCAGATTACAGGGCGACTGCTGTTCGTGCTCAAGCGGCCCAAGGTCGATACCTCGCCAGCCCCGCCGGTTCGCGCCAGGACCGGAATGTGGACGCCCGGCGCGCGTCGCCAGCCGAGTCTAGTGTCGCCCACGGTCTTCCGGTTCCTCAATACCGAAGGAGACCTTGCTGAGATCGGTTGGGATAGCCCGCTGCGTACAAAACTGTGGCGATACAACCAGCATTACTTTGACGATCTCAATGCGTCGGAATCACACCTGCGACTAGGCTGGCATCAGGCACTCGTGGAGCGATGGGTCAACGATAACCCACCAGGCGTAGGCGTCGGATGGGAACCGTATCCCTGCTCCTTACGTGTGGTGAACTGGTTGAAGTGGCAACTGGCAGGCAACAAGCTCTCTGGCTTGGCGATCCACAGCCTGTCCATCCAGGCACGATGGCTAAACGAGCGACTAGAGTGGCACTTGCTTGGCAACCATCTGCTGGCCAATGCCAAGGCCCTGATTTTCGTGGGAGCTTTCTTCGAGGGCGAAGAGGCCGAGGCATGGAAATCGCAGGGACTTACGATTCTGTGCGAGCAACTCAGGGAACAGATCCTCAGTGATGGTGGTCACTTTGAACGCAGTGCCATGTATCACGCTCTGGTGCTGGAGGACGTGCTCGATCTGATTGGTCTGGGACGGGCATATCCGGATGCCATTCCTCGTTCGATCGTGTCAGACTGCGAAGAGGTGGCTGGCCGTATGGTGACCTGGCTGCGGTCGATGGTTCATCCAGACGGAGAGATCGCTTTCTTCAATGACGCCGCAATCGGGGTGGCACCGGCACCTGAGCAGCTGTTCACTTACTTCACGCAGCTTGGGCTGACGGAAAAGGGCATGGGTGCCTCCGGTGTGGCAAGTGGATATGTTCGGCTTAAACAGGGCTCTGCCATCGCTGTGATGGACGTGGGTTCGGTCGGTCCTGATTACCTTCCGGGCCACGCTCATGCCGGTACGCTTTCATTTGAGCTGTCTGTTGAAGGAAGGCGGCTTATCGTAAATACGGGTACATCCGAGTACGGGAACGGATCGGTGCGTGCACATGAGCGAAGCACGATGGCGCACAGCACATTGCAGGTGGGCAGCGAGAGCTCGTCGGAGGTCTGGTCAGGTTTTCGGGTCGCGCGCCGTGCGCGGGTGTCCGGGTTGATCGAGACACGAGACACCGACTCTGCCAGAGTCTCCTGCTGTCATGATGGCTATCAGAGGCTGGCTGGTCAGCCCCGTCATTGCCGGACGTGGCGGTTAACCTCTTATGAACTGCGCGTGTCTGACCAAGTGAGCCACTCCCAACAGCGGTGTGTGGCGCGCTTCCATTTGCATCCAGATGTCGTGGCCACCGCACTTTCGCCCCAGCAGTGGCGGCTCGCTTTTTCAGATGACACCGCCGTGGCCAACATCACAGTTGAAATTGGCACGGCTCAGCTGGAAGGTGGCCACTATGCCCCGCAATTCGGTCTCAGACTGGACAATTCATGCCTGGCTGTCGAGCTGGAAGGCGGCCGCGCAGACGTTGTGGTCTCGTTCGCTGTACACTCTACCGGCTGACCCGTGCGCAACCGCCACCTCTTCCTCCTCGACGCGATAGCAGTCGCTGCTGCGGTCTGGGCGGCGTTTGCCTTCCGCTTCGGGTGGTTCTTTCTCGACGCACGCCCCGAGTTTCTGCCCCTGGCGGCCGGGGCGGTGCTGGTGAAGCTGGCCACGTTCTCGGTGTTTGGCATCTACCAGCGCTATTGGCGGTATGCCACGTTCGCCGACCTGATGACGTTTGTGCTGGCGAACGTCGTGGGTTCGGTCCTGCTTGGTGCATTGGCCGTCGGGCTGCGTCTGGTCGACGTCATTCCAGGATTGTCGCGCACCATTCCCCCGCTTGACCTGCTGTTTGCGACGGCGTTTACCGTGGGTCTTCGGGCATCGGTCCGTGCCGTCGGAGAGGCCCGCTCGAACACCGGCAGACAGCCCTTGGCGAAAGGCCGCCGCGTGCTGGTCGTCGGGGCAGGCGATGCGGGCACGATGGTCGTGCGCGAAATGCAGCGCAACCCGCAGCTGGCGCTCGAACCCGTCGGCTATCTCGACGATGACCCCGAGAAACAGGGGAAGCGAATTTACGGCATCACGGTGCTGGGGGGCCTGAAAGACCTGGCAGAGGTGTCTGCGCACCACCGGATCGACGAGGTACTCATCGCCCTGCCTACCGCCGGTGGGGCCACCGTGCGCACGCTGACCGAACGCTGCCGCGAGGCGAAGGTCGCCTACCGGGCCATGCCCGGTGTGTTTGAGCTGCTCGACGGGCAGGTCAGCGTCAGTCGGCTGCGGAATGTCGAGATTGGCGACTTGCTCAGGCGCCCGCAGGTGCAGCCCGCATCGTCACTCAGCGGCTATCTGAAGCAGGCGCGTGTGCTTGTGACCGGTGCGGGGGGGTCGATTGGGTCGGAACTGTGCCGGCAGATTGCCGCGGCCGGTCCGGCACGGCTGGTGCTGCTGGGTCACGGTGAGAACAGTGTGTTCGATATCGCCGCCGAGCTGCGCCAGCGGCATCCGGGGCTGGCGATTCAGGCGGTGATCGCCGATGTGCGTGACAGGCGGCGCATCGAGCGGTTGTTCCGTGACATCGAGCCGACGGCGGTCTTCCATGCCGCCGCGCACAAGCACGTGCCCCTGATGGAAGACAACCCCGTCGAGGCCATCACCAACAATGTCGCCGGCACCAGGAACGTGGTGACGGCCGCCGCCGCCGTGGGGGTGCAGCACTTTGTGATGGTGTCGACCGATAAGGCCGCCGCCCCCAGCAACATGATGGGGGCCTCGAAGCGCATGGCCGAACTGCTGGTGCAGCAGGCCGCAGCGACCCATCAGAAGCCGTACACCGTGGTGCGATTCGGCAATGTATTGGGAAGCCGGGGCAGCGTGGTGCCGATCTTTAAGAAGCAGATTGAACAGGGTGGCCCCGTCACGGTAACGCACCCCGATGTGCGCCGCTATTTCATGACCATTCCTGAAGCGGTGCACCTGATTCTCGAGGCCGGCGGGCTGGCGCTTGGCGGCGAGCTGTTTGTGCTCGACATGGGCGAGCCAGTCAGGCTGCGCGATATGGCCGCCGACATGATTCGCCTGTCAGGTCTCACTGAAGAAGACGTGCCCATCACCTTCACCGGGCTGCGACCCGGTGAGAAGCTCGATGAGATTTTGTGGGAAGCCGAGGCCGTCATCGAGCCCTCGGGTTGCACGGGGATCAGGCGTGTGCGTGAACCACTGGTGATGGCCGCCGATGACCTGATGCCCGTCATCGACAGCCTGGTGGCCGCTGCGGAACGACACGACCTGCAGCGACTCTATTCGCTCATGCGCAGCACGCTGCCGCAGTCGACCCTGCAGCTGTCTTCAGAGGTGGCCGGTGCCTCGCGCGGCGCCACGGTCGTGACACTGCCGACGCGGCAGGGCTGAGCGCCCGGCCTCCATAGCTGTGCAGCGCGATCGATATCTGGGCCTGCTGGTGGTCGATGCGCTGGCAGCCGCGGTGGCGGTCATTGTGGGCCTGTACACGTGGTCACTGACGGCTGGCTTTGATCTGACCTTGGCAACGCTGGCCAGCCACGCGGGCTGGTTTGTCGTCGTGCCGGTGTGGGCTCTCAGTCTGAACGGCAGCCGGCACCCCAGCATCGCATTCGACATCACCCGCACCGCACAGGCCATCGCTCAGGCGGCAGCGGTGATGCTGGGGGCGTATCTGGCCGCGTATTTTGTGCTCGGGGCCGACCGGTTGCCGAGACTGCTGGCCCTCTACGTGGTGTGGGCCGCCGCCTGGTACACCTGGGCCGGGCGCCTAGCCGCGTTGTGGCTGCTCACGCGTCGCACCTTTGCCCGACTGGTGGCACTGGTCGGCGATGCAGATGACATGGCGCTGTTGCAGGCACTGCTCGTGACCCCGGGCATGGCAGATGCGCGCCTGACGCACGATCAGCACGAGGCCACCGAGATCGTGGTGTCGACCTCGACGAAGCTGACCGCGGAACGCACAGACCTGCTGCTGCGTCGGCACGAGGCCGGGGTGGTGGTGACGACCCTTGCCGACCTTTATGAATCGGTGCACGAGCGGGTGCCGGTCGATCGTGTCGGTCACGAGTGGGTCGTGCTGCACCTGCTGGCCGGGGGCGGGTCGCGAGAGGTGTCTCCGCTGCTGATTCGCGCACTTGACGTGGCCGGTGCCGTGGCCCTGCTTGCCGTGGCGGCCGTGCCGATTGGGTTCGCGGCCGTGGCGGTGGTCGTCGAGAGCGGATGGCCGGCTTTCTATACCCAGGTGCGGGTCGGTCAGGATGGCCGCGTCTTCCGCCTCATCAAGCTGCGTTCGATGCGGCAGGATGCCGAGCGAGATGGTGCGCAGTGGAGCAGCGAAGCCGACCCGCGCGTGACACGCGTGGGCCGGTGGCTGCGGATGACGCACCTCGATGAACTGCCCAATGCCTGGGCGGTCTTGCGCGGGCACATGAGCCTGGTGGGTCCGCGACCTGAGCGGCCCGAGTTTGTGCCGATGCTGCAGCAGCAGATTCCCCTGTATCGTGCGCGCTTTTCAGTGAAGCCGGGGCTGACGGGATGGGCGCAGGTCAACAGCGACTATGGTGACTCGATCGAGGCCGCCGTAACCAAACTCGAGTATGACCTGTACTACGTGAGGCACCGTTCGCTGATGCTCAACCTGCGGATTCTTGTTCGCACAGCGGCGCGGATGCTCGGGATGCGGGGACGATAGCCGAACGGCCCCGGATGATAGGATCAGCGAGCGATGACTGACCAGCGACCGTCGATGCCTGCGGGCGACCCTCTCGACGAGGACTTCATTTCGATCAGAGATGTGTTTGCCTTCCTCGAATCGGCAAGCATTCCTCTGGTTGTGCTCGCGTTGATTGGGGCCGTCGTCGCTGGTGGCCTTGGAGTTCTGCAACGCCAGGTCACCGCGGAAGTCGTACTGGCCAACGGCGGGGGACAGGGTGCGCCAGCAGAAAGAGTTGACGCCAGCGGCCCAATTTCGTTCTCTGAATGGGCGCAATTGCGGCAGGCGCTGCCGCCGATGGCAGGGGCGATCGACGAGGCACGACGGGTGGCGGGTCAGACTGCGGAACGCACGCCCTGGCTGGCGTCGGCCGTCTGGTGGACCAGCAATGTCGAGCCAGTGCTGGCGCTGAGCCGGGATGACGCCCGCATGCTGGCGAGTGTCGGCGAAGACATGAAGGGCGAGTCGACCCGCATCATGACCTTCCGAGTGAGGCACGCGGCGAAGTCGACTGAGGCCGCCCTGCAGGGAGCCGAAACGTCAGCCACATTCATGCGGACAGGGTCGCTGTATCTGGAACTGAAGACGCTGCTGAGCACCTATCAGGCCGAGTCGCTGACGCAGGCCAGCCAGCGAGCGACGGCCGAACTGCTGATGACCGACGTCGAGATTGCCTTCAGCCGCAGCAGAGCCAGGCAGTTGGAGGAGATGATCAGGCAGGGGGCGCCGTCGACCGGCAATCCGCAGATGATTGTCGATGTCGGGCAACAGGCACAGGCCAAGTTTCTGCCCCTGCAGACGCAGCTCAACGCCGTGCGCCTCGAAATCTCGCAGCTCGAGGAATCGAAGGCGCGACTAGTGAATACCCAGGGTCGCGGTCGCCTGTTAGCCGAGTTTCAGACACGGTCGCTGGCGGCCCTGGCACCGATTCCCCTGGGCGACGGTGTCGCTGCGGCTGATGCCATGACGACCATTGCCGACGGCCTGAAGGGCAGTATCGACGGACAGACAGACGAGGCGCGCCTCGCGCAGCTGGAAACAATCGCACGGATTCGCGCCGACGTCACCGCGCTGCGTACGCGATATGTGGTGACGCTGACCGAAGTGTCACGCAGCTATCAGCCGTCATCGCTGATGAAGGTGGTGGGGATGACGGCCGGCGGGGCTATCGGCACGATGCTCGTTGGCGTGGTGGTGCTGCTGCTGCGCCGGCAGTATCACGCCTATCGGCGCGGCCTGGCCGCATGACGCTCGACCAGCGGCCGTTTGCGTCAGGACGACGGGTGGCGCGACATGTGCTGCTGGCGCTGGTGGCGACAGCCGTCGTGCCTCCGCTGCTCGCGAGCGGCCTGAACGGGCAGCGAGAGTCGAGTACGCGGCGCATGCTGCGGCAGAGTGTCCTACGAGTGATTGAGGTCGTGAGATCGACCCCACGAGACCGCGTGTCGGTGACGTGCGGTGACGGTCGCCCTCCCGAGATCGACCATGCCACGGCCGCTGACCGCGGACTGTCGGGCCACTGGATGACGCACGAGCAGTGGATCACTCTGCTGAGCCCGACAGCTCACCTCGAAGAGGGAGTCCTCGCCGCTGATGCGTGGGACCGATGTGTGATGGTGAGGGCGGGAAGTGGTCTGCCGCCCGTGCTGCTGTCGGCCGGTGCAAACGGTCTCGTGGAAACTCCGGTCGAGGGCACGACGTCCGGTGGCGACGACATCCTGGTGGTAGCGGCGGCAGCCGGCCGCTGAGCCCCCTGCCCTTCGGACCAAGCCCTGGCGTGCGGCGGCACCGACGCTGGTGATGCTAGCGGCGGAAGCTCAGGATGCCTCGCCAGATGCCGAGGCTCCACGCCACGTGCACCGTGGCAAAGGCCGACGCGGCTGACAGAGGCAGCACTCGGCGTGTGATCCCCGCATGCAGGCCGACGGCCAGTATCAGTGACGGATAGGCCGCAAACGCTGCGCGCGCAAGCATTGACTGCTGAGGCGTGAGCCCGGCTGCTGTCGAGGCCGCCACCACGGCAGACGTGGCGACCAGCCAGGGCAGCAGCAGCATCGGAGGAATCTGGCGCAGCGTGACGGCGCGCGGGTCTTTGCGCAGCATCCGTGCCTTCCAAAAGCCGTATCGCGAATACTGACGCCAGAGTGTACGCAGGGTGGGCCTGGCCGAGTAGGTCGCCACGACGTGGCGCTCGAGCAGCACCTGAAGGCCCAGCCGCCGCGCGCGGTAGTTGAAGTCGTAGTCCTGATTCGCTTCCAGCGCTTCGTCGTAGCCCCCCAGCCGTTGCCACAGCTCGCGACGGAACGCGCCGAAGGGCACTGTGTCGACAGGCTCTTGTGGCGGTCCGGATCGGTTGGCGTGACGGTACGCGACTCCGCCTGACCCCACCGGGTGCGAGACTACCGCTGCGATGGCCCGGGCCATGTGTGTGGGTGCCCCGGGCACCACACGCCACACCCCACCCACCACCCCCACCTCCGGTCGCTCGAGCGCAAGACACGATCGCTCGATATAGTGC